>WNGB01000452.1_pt1 | contig 161598 bp, 134 predicted proteins | sample 5400681 | NCBI WGS metagenome assembly WNGB01 (sample SAMN13153367, study PRJNA577476) | soil metagenome | isolation source: 115 cm soil or saprolite under grassland replicate 2 | place: USA:California | collected 2016-06-15 | reverse complement strand
GTGTCAGACGTGAGGGAATGCAGCGCCGGCGTCCGATGACCGGGGAGTAATACCGCGGCCATCGTCGTGGCGGCATGCTGATCGAAAGCAATGATGGTAGTAGACTTCATCACGACCGACCTCCTTTGTATGCGGCTCTACGTTGAACCCTCACACGGTCAGCGTAACCCGCGTGAGATGCAAAGCCGAGGTCGGTCTTTCCATATGGTCTAGGTCGCGATCGCTTATCGTAAGCGGTCCTTCCGGCCCGGGTTGGTTTCCCCCAGCCCGGGCCGGCCTCTGTACGGCCGAGTTTTCCCGAGAATTAACTTTAGCGCTAAAGTTAATTGACTTTATCGGTAAAGGGAGTTAAAAGTCTGGCCTCACGGACACTTTCAGGGAGGAGCAGCCATGGTGCGGGGAGGCAGCTGGCGGCGGACGGCGTTGGCGATCGGGGTGATCCTGGGTTTCTTCACCGCGCCCGCGTGGGCGCAGGACACGGGGACGATATCGGGCACCGTTGTAGACGCGCAGGGGGCCGCGATACCGGGCGCGACCCTGACGCTGACCGATGAACGAACGGTAACGGCGCGCACGACCGTCTCTGACGGCCGCGGCGAGTTCGCGTTCCGCTCGGTGCCACCCGGCACTTACTCGCTCAAGGCGGAGCTCGCGGGCTTTCGCTCCTTCGAAAAACGCAACAACGTGCTGAACGCGAGCAGCGCGCTCGACCTCGGAAAGATCACGCTGCCAATCGGCAACCTGACCGAAGTCATCACGGTCGAGTCCACCGGCACGCATGTCGAGACGAAGAACAGCGACTACACGGGGCTGCTGACCGACAAACAGATCTCCCAGATCCAGACGAAGGGGCGCGACGTGATGTCGCTGCTCCGACTGCTGCCCGGCGTCCGCTACGAGGACGACATCGAGGCGATGGGGGAGAGCTTCGGTTCGCAGGTGCCGAACGTCGGCGGCCAGCGGCGGGCGTGGAACCAGGTGACCGTCGACGGCTTGAACGGCAACGAGTTGAGCGGGACGAACCGCTTTGCGTCCGCCACGAACCTGGACGCGATCGCCGAGGTGAAGGTGATGCTCGGCAGCTACAAGGCGGAAGACGGCCGGAGCGGCGGCTCGAACATCAAGGTCGTGACCAAGAGCGGCGGCAACCGGTATGCCGGCAGCGGCTACTACTACGCACGCCGCAACCAGTGGAACGCCAATACCTGGGACAACAAGCGCAACCACCTCCCGACGCCGATCTACCACTACGACACCTACGGCGTGAGCGCCGGCGGCCCGCTGAAGATTCCTCGTCTCTTCAACGACACGAACGACAGGAAGCTGTTCTTCTTCTATTCGATGGAGAACCCGCAGGCGCGGCAGCCGGGCGGCGTGCGCAAGTACATGATGCCGACGGAGCTGGAGCGGCAGGGGGATTTCTCCCAGACGTTCGACTCGGGGGGCAAGTTGATCGTCATCAAGGATCCCCTGACCGGCGCGGCCTTCCCCGGCAACGTCATCCCGAAGGACCGAATCAACTCGAACGCGCTCGCAATTATGAAGCTGATGCCGCTGCCTAACCGCACGGACCGTGCGGAGACGGCCGGCTTGTACAACTTCATCCGGCAGGAAACGCCCGAGAAGCCGCGTCTCAACAACGTGATGAAAGTCGACTGGCGGCGCACGGCCAACGACAACTTCAACGTCGCGTTCAACAGCTTCATCTCCGTGCAGAGGGGATCCGAGATTACCGCGGGGCCTGAAAAATTCGGCTATCTCGCGGCGAAGTACGACTTCGGCAACAACTTCGTCACCGCCGGCCATCATCACATCTTCGGCGCGAGTCTGGTCAACGAGGCGTACGGCGGCGTCCGCCGGCAGACCGAAGGCTTCGGCACCGCTACGGACGCGGATCTGCAGCGCATTCTCAGGAAAAATATGGGCTTCAACGTCGGGCAGTTCCATCCGGAGCTGAATCCACTCGGCGTGATGCCGCTCCTCCTGTTTGGACTCGATAACAGCGGCGCCAGCGTGAGCAAGTCGCAATTCACCTACGATCAGCGGCTCGGCGAGACGGCGCACGACTGGCTGTCGTCGGCGACCGACACGCTGACGTGGCTGCGCGGCAACCATGCCGTCAAGACCGGTGCGTACCTCGAGTACATGCGCAACAACGAGGCGCGCGGCGGGCTCTGGATGGGACAGTTCGACTTCACGCGCAGCACCAGCAATCCGCTCGATACAAACTACGCGTACTCGAACCTGGAACTGGGCGTGTTCAAGCAGTATGACGAGGTCGACAACTACCGCTCGACGCGCAATCGCCGGTGGGAAGCGGAGTGGTTCGCGCAGGACACATGGCGGCCGGGTTCGCGCCTGACGGTCGACTACGGGATGCGATTCCTGTGGTACACGCCGTACTTCCAGGCGAACAAGCGCACGGCCGCGTTCGTTCCCGAGCGCTACGATCCGAGCAAGGCGCCGCGCCTCTACTACCCTGCGGTCATCGGCGGGAAGCCGGTCGCGATCGACAAGGTGACGGGCCAGACGCTCGACCAGGTGTACGTTGGAACGTTCGTGCCTGGTACGGGCGTGCGGGGCAATGGCATGGTGACCGCCGACGATCGGGACTACCCGCGCGGATTCCGCAATCAGCGCGCGCCGGAGCTCGAGCCGCGTGCCGGCGTGGCCTACGACTTGCGCGGAAACAACAGGTCCAAGCTCCACGCGAGCGCCGGCGTGTACCACAACGCCGTGCTCGGCGGCGGGTCCCAGGGCAACCTGCAGGGTCCGCCGTACTTCAACCAGTCAACGATCTTCTATAACACGCTCGACAACTTCATGGTCCCTGGCGCGAGGCTGTCGGCCCGCGCGACTGCCGTCAACGGCCTGGAGCGTGACGCCGCCACGCCGGTCGCGTACCGCTTCTCCAGCGGCATCCAGCAGGACATCGGGTGGGGCACCGTGGTCGACGTGAGTTATGTCGGCGCCCTGAACCGCCATCTCGAGATGCAGACGAACATCAACTACATCCCCGACGGCGCGAAATTCGTCGATCTCCATCCCGAGAACATCGATCCGCGCACCGGCAAGGCGTTGCCGGACGATTTCCTGCGCCCGTATCGCGGCTACCAGGCGATCAACATCCGCGGCAACTGGGGGACCGCGAACTATAACTCGCTCCAGATCCAGGCCAACCGGCGCTACATCCATGGCTTGCAGTTCGGCGCCGCCTACACCTATGCGCGGGCGTTCGGCATCGGCGATGACGACCCGGCGACGGTGGCGCTCAACCGGCCGCTCCAGCAGTGGTACTACGGGCCAATCGGCCACAACCAGCGGCACAACCTGACCGTCAACTACACCTATGACCTGGTGCGAGGCCAGAACATGCCTTGGCAGAATGCACTGGCGCGCGGCGTGCTCGGCAACTGGCAACTCTCGGGTGAGAACGCCTGGGTCAGCGGCGACTGGGAGAACATCGATCTGTCGACGAACGACAGCTTCGATTTCACCGGCGGCAGCGAGGGGGCGCGCGTCGTCATGACGGGGGATCCACGGCTGTCGCGCAGCGAGCGGACGCCGGATCACTGGTTTGACACGTCGGTGTTCGCACGGCCGTCCGGACGAGGCGATTTCGGGAACGAAGGACGCGCCGTGATTCAGTTGCCGGGCATCAATAACTGGAACCTGGCGCTGTTCAAGAACTTCCCGTTCGGACGCCGCAACGTGCAGTTCCGCGCCGAGGCCTACAACGTGCTGAACGCTCTGCAGTTCAAGAACGTCGACCGCGCCGCCAAATTCGATGCGGCGGGCGTTCAGACCAACGTGAACTTCGGCAAGGTGAATTCCGCCCGCAACCCGCGTATCATTCAGGCGTCGCTGCGGTTCAGCTTCTGAGGTTCCTGTTGCAACCGGTGGCCAAGCTGGATAGATTAAGCCGCTGAGAGTTCGTCACGCGGCGGCCCTCCCGGGCGCGCACCGCGTGAGCACGAGTGGTTGCGGCGTCGCGGGGCGCAATTGCGCTACCGTCACTCCTCCCGACGCAGTTTCGCTGCGGCGCCGCCACCTTTTTTCCTTCGCTCGGTGGGCCCCTTTCACATTTCCCACCTCCCGCCTCCGCTCTGCATGCTGTCGTCCGAGCTACGGCGAGGCAGGCTGCTGCGCGCCGACAGCTCCAGCCGAAGGCTGTCTCGCCGAAGCGCACAGCGCGAAGGCGGACGCCGCGGGCTTGCGGCCGCAGGCGCTTTGTCAACTCCGCTCGCGTGGGCTCCTTCGCCGTAGTTCTGACTGTGTCGGCTCCAGAAGTTTATCCCAGCCAATTACCGTCTACTGTTTACCGTTTACCTCGCCCTTCAGTTCTTTCAGGCGCACGGCGTGGGGATGTGCCTTGTAGAAATCGTCGAGTGGATAGCAGCCTGATACGAGTCCGAGCCGCGGCCCCGTGGTGCAGTCGCTGAACGTGCGGCAGACCTGCTTGCGCTGCATGGGCCGTCCCGCCAGCACGTCGGCGGGGAGCTCGGGATACGCCAGCACCATCCGTCCGAGGCCCACGAAGTCCGTCATCCCGTGACGGACGTTGTGTTGCGCGACGTGTGGCAGCCACTCCTGTAGATAGGTGTACGCCGAGCCCACGATGGCCATCGATGGGAATCCCTTCTTGAGACGCGCCGTCGCGTCGATCTGGCGCGCCACACCGACGAGCGGGTCCTCAGGCGGCAGGTAGCCGTCGCTCGGCGGGAAGAGCGCCGGACGCTGCATGTGCGGGTTGTAATACGGGCTGCCCGCGGTCACGCAGACCCAGCGCACGCCGATGCGCTCGAGGATCGCGAGCAGTTCGCGCGCGTCCTGCAGCGCCGCGTCCATGTCTTCGCTGCGGCTGTCCAGCGGGCCGAACGCCGACAGCGGCCCCTCCTCCTCGGCGACGCCCACGCCCGCGTCGCTCTTTCTGAAGGGCCCCATGTCGAACGCGGAAAGGCGAACGACGATCCCGAGATCCGGCACGCTGGCGCGGATGCCGTCCACGATCGAGCGGAGAAACCGCGTGCGATTCTCAATCGATCCGCCGTAACGCCCCTCGCGCGAACGAGCGCTCAGGAGCTCGTGTCCGAGATAGCCGTGGCAGTGCTTCACGTCCACGAATGCGTAGCCGGAGTCGCGCGCGAGCCGTGCTGCGGACACGAACGTCTCGACCAGCCGATCGAGATCGTCGTCCGTGAGCAGGCGCACGCCGCCGGGGAAGCGGCGATCGAGCTGCGGATGCGCGTAGGCCACCTGCGGCTCGGGAACGGACTGCGTCGACGGGCGCGCGTAGCGGCCCGAATGCGTGAGCTGCAGGCCGACGGACAGATCGCCGTCGGCGTTGGCGCCGAAGTGATCGCGGTGCGCACGGACGAGCGTCTCGCGCAGCCCGGCGATCGCGCGCTGTGTGCGCGAGGTCAGCACGAGCTGATTCGGATTCGCGCGGCCGTCGTGTTGAACGGCGACGGCCTCTCCGCCCCAGATCAATTTCGCGCCGCTGATTCCGAATCGTCCCCACCGGCGAGTGGTCAGGTCGCTCGGCTCTCCGTCCGCCGTGCCGTCCCATCCCTCCATGGGAAGGATGCAGAAGCGATTGCCGGCGCGGATGCCGTCGAGTTCGAACGGACGCGCAAGCGGAGAGGCGTCCGGCGCATCGAGCGTGTCCTCGAACGCGATCGACGCGCCGCAGGCGCGTAGATGGGCGCGGAACGCGTCGGCCGTCTTGAACGACGCGATGCGCGGATACGACGGCGCGCTCACGCGACCGTGACGATTTGCCCGCTCTTCATCGCCTCGTTGGCGGCGATCGTCCAGCTCGCCGAGTGCGAGGCTTTCTCGGGGCCGCAGTTGAGCGGGGTGTCGGCGCGGATGGCTGACGCGAACGCGTTGATCTCGTAGGTGCTCGGAGAAACCGCCTGTGCTCCGGCGGTCGACGCCTGGGTCCGCTGCGTCGCGTTGCCGCCGGCCTGCTGCGGCTTCGTCTCCGATGTTTCGAGCGCCGCGCCCGCACCTTTTGGCGCCACTTCGACTCCGGTCGGGCGCGCGGCCGCGTTCCCCTCGTCGAACAGCATCGCGTCGTTCTCGTTGCGGATGATCAGCGTTCCTTTCGTGCCGAAGAACGCCTCGTAGCGCTCGTCGAAGGCGTTCGATTCGATGGACGAGAACGTGCCGGTGATGCCGCCTGGATACTGGAACGTCGCGAAGACGTGATCGGGAACTTCGCGGCCGTCCTTGTAGCGATACACGCCGCCCATCGCCTGCACGCGTTCCGGCTTCGCGCCGAGGAACCAGTTAGCCGCGTTCACCTGGTGGCTGCCGAGCTCGGCGAACAGCCCCTCCGAGTAACGCCAGTAGAGACGCCAGTTCGCGAGATGATCCCACGTGGGATAGCCCCACTTCGACGCGTCGAAGTCCTTCGACGGCGGCGTCTGGTTGCGGCGCCAGTTGCCGTTGCGCATCCACGCGAGACGGATGTGATACACCTCGCCGAGCGCGCCCGACTTCATCACGCCGTGATACGCGGACTGATAGATCGGGTTGTAGTTGCGCTGGTAACCGATTTCCAGGAGCTTGTTGTTCTTCCTCGCCGCGTCCATCATCGCGTGGTAGCCGTCGCGCGTCTTCGCCATCATCTTCTCGCACAGCACGTGCTTGCCGGCGTTCAGGCAGTCGGTGACGATCTGCGCGTGCATCCAGAGCGGCGGGGCGGTGATGATCGCCTCGATGTCCTCGTTCTGGAGCATGTCCTTGTACTCCACGTAGTGCTTCGCGGCCGGCTGCCCGGCCTTCTTCAGGATCTCGTCGGCCGCGGCGAGTGAATCGGGCCGGATGTCGGTCATCGCCCTGACCTCGATGTTGCCGTGATCGGCGCGGCCGAGGAGCGCGCGTCCCTGTCCGCCGACGCCGATCCAGCCGACACGCAGGCGTCCGCCCCTTACCGGCCCTTTGACCATCGACGCGGCGCCGAGCGCCGCGACAGCGGGCACCCCCGCAATCGTCCTGAGAAAGTTCCGCCGCCCGGCGGCCATCTGTTCGGGAGTGAGGTTCATGTCAGCATCTCCAGCGTCGCGCCGCCGCAGCGGCCGAATACTTCCGTTGGTTCACCAGGTTCATCGAGCACCAGCACGACAAGCGCGCCGTCGTGCGCCGCGCAGTATCGCCGCGCGAGCTCGGGCCCGCCGATCAGGAACGCGGTCGACAGCGCGTCCGCGGTCGCCGCATCGCGCGTGACCACGCTCGCGCCGAGCACGCCCTCCGCGGGATCACCCGAACGCGGATCGATGACGTGGCCGTAGCGGCGCCCATTGACTTCCACGAACTGCTCGCCCGCGCCGCTTGTACCGACCGCGGCATTCTTCAGCCACAGCCGTCCGACGCGGCGGCTCGCACGGCGAGGACGCAGATCGACCGGCCATCCTCGCCCGCGACCGCCCAGCGCGAGCACGCTGCTGTCCCCGGCCGAAAGCAGCGCGCGCGTCGCGCCGCGCGAGCGGAGCAGCACCCCCATGCGATCGAGCGCGTAGCCCTTTCCAATCGCTCCGAAATTGAGCTCGACGCCCTGGCGGCCGAAACTGATCGCCTGCGTCTGACGATTCAGCGCGACATGCGCCATGCCGACGACCGCGCGTGCCGCGGCGATTTCGTCGCGGCGGGGCAGTCGTCCCTCTCGCTGCAGGAATCCCCAGCAGCGGCTGAGAGGCGTCGAGGTCACATCGAACGCGCCTTCGCTGGCCGCATGCAATTCCGCGCACCGCGCGAGCAGATCGAACAGCGACGCGTTTACCGGCACTTTTTCGGACGCGGCGCGACGGTTCAGGTCCGCCACGGCGCTCGTCTGCCGGAAAACCGTCAGGAGCGACTCGATCTCGTCGGCCTCGTCGAGCGCCTCGCGTGCCGCCGCCATATCCCTTGCATCGTCCGACGTCAGCATCACCTCGAAGCGGCACGCCATCGCGACGCGGTGCACGCGCACCCAGTGACCTGCGTCGCTGCGGCGGTCGCCGAAGTCGAACGACAGAAAGTTGCGGCGCGTGAGCGTCCCAGCCATCAGAAGGCGGCTTTCACTACCTTTGCGAGGTGGACGGCGGGCAGCAGCGCACGCGTCGCCGTCCCGGATTTCTGCGCGCGGACGTGATCCATGTCCACGCGAACGACGTCGTTGAACGTAATGGCGGGCCTCGCTTCCGGTTGCTCGAAGGTGAAGTCGGCGTCGCGCACGTCCAAGCCGATGACGTGCCGCGCGAATAGAGCATACGACGGCATGCGCCCGAACATGTCCGGTTCCGGGTAGTCTTTTTCCTTTTCCTCCGGCTGCAGCGCGGAATCCGCCTTTGTGCCGCCGCCGAGGTAGTGCACACGAATATTGCTCAGGCGAACGTCTTCGATCGGAAACGCCGGAATCCCGCTAATGAGAATCCCGTGCGCGCCGCTGACTCCCGACGCGACGACGTTGCTGATCGAGATGCGGCGGACGATGCCGGGCGGCGGCTCGCCGGGGGTCCTCGCGCGATTGCCGCGCCTGATGAAAATGGGCGCGTTCGAGATGTCACGCATCGTGATGTTGTCGATCGTCACGTCTTCGATCGGGCCGCCGTCCACGCTCTCGATCGCCAGGCCGCGGCGAACGGCAGTCACGTGGTTCTTACGCATGTCGAATCGTGTGCTCCTTCAGCTCGGACCAGATGCGTCCGACCGGATATCGGTAGGCGTCCCGCGTTTCCGGTTTGATCTCGCTGCTGTAACCGGGTGCCGTCGGCGCCAGGTAACGTCCGCGGCGCATGACGACGGGATGTTCGAAATGCTCGTGCAGGTGGTCGACGAACTCCGTGACTCGGTCGTCCATGCGTCCTGATACCGAGATGTAGTCCCACATCGACAGGTGCTGCACCAGCTCGCAGAGACCCACGCCGCCCGCGTGAGGGCACAGGGGAATGCCGAACTTCGCGGCCATCAGGATGACGGCAAGGTTTTCGTTCACGCCGCCGAGGCGGCAGCTGTCAATCTGGCAGAAGCTGATGGCGTTCGCCTGCAGCAGCTGTTTGAACAGCACGCGGTTGGCGCAATGCTCGCCCGTCGCCACGCCGACGGGCGCGACTGCTCGCGCGATCGTGGCGTGCCCCAGCACGTCGTCGGGACTCGTCGGCTCTTCGATCCACCACAGATCGAACGGCGCGAGCGCGCGGACGTTGCGGATCGCCTCGTCAATGTTCCATCGCTGATTCGCGTCGATCATGAGCTTCCGATCAGGCCCGATTTCCTTCCGTACCAGTCCCACGCGTCGTGCGTCGTCCGCGGGATCGCCGCCGACCTTTACTTTGAAATGCGTAAAGCCGTCCGCGAGCGCTTCGCGGCACAGCCGCTGCACCTTCTCGTCGGAGTAACCCATCCAGCCAGCGGACGTCGTGTAGGCGGGATAGCCATCGCGCAGCAGGATCGCCTCGCGCTCTGCGTGTGAGTCCTGCTGGCGCTCGAGGAGGGCGACGGCCTCCTCTTCGGTGAGGGCGTCGGTGATGTACTGGAAGTCGATGCAGCGTGCGATCTCGCGCGGGCTCATGCCGGCCAGCAGCTTCCACAGCGGCTTGCCTTTGCGCCTCGCCTGCAGGTCCCACGCGGCGTTGACGATCGCCGCCATCGAGATGTGGATAACGCCTTTCTCGGGGCCCAGCCATCGCAGCTGCGAGTCTTCGGCAAGCGATCGCCAGAATGCGGCCGGTTCGTCGAAGATCTCGTCCACGTCACGTCCGGCGACGAGCGGCTCGAAGGCACGGATGGCCGCGGCGCATACCTCGTTGCCGCGCCCAATCGTGAACGTGAATCCATGTCCTTCTAGATCGCCGTCGGTATGCAGGATCACGTACGCGGCGGAGTAGTCGGGATCCTTGTGGACGCAGTCCGTGCCATCGCACGTAAGCGATGTCGGGAAGCGCAAATCGGCAATTTCCAGGTGTGTAATCTTCATTATGACGTCCTCACAGAACGCACGCGGTCCAGCGCGACGGCAATGACGATGATTGCGCCGGTCACGATCTGCTGGACCCAGTTCGGCAATCCCTTCTGCGAGCACCCGATCTGGATGACGGTCATGATCGCGGCGCCAATGATCGTTCCGAGAGCCGTGCCGCGTCCGCCCGTGAGGCTCCCGCCGCCGATGATGACCGCGGCAATGACGTCGAGCTCGAGCCCGATCGCGACTGTTGGATCGCCGACCGACAGTTTCGAGAACTGCAGGAGGCCGGCCATGCCCGCGAGCGCACCGGAAATCCCGTAGACCATGATCTTCGTGCGCGAAATAGCGACGCCGCACAGCCGCGCCATCCGTTCGTTCGAGCCGATCGCGAGCACGTGACGGCCAAAACGCGTGTAGCGCAGGATCCCGGCGACGAGGAGCGCGAGCACGATCACCAGCCAGATGCCGCCGGGCAGCAGCGTGCCGGGCCGGGTGCGCAGCAGGTCGTTCAACCAGGTGTATTGCGCCTCGATGCGGCGCTCCTCGGCCAGTCCTTTCGCCGCCCCGCGCACGATGAGCATCGTGCCGAGCGTGACGATGAAGGGGACGACGCGAAGCTGGGTGATGACGACGCCGTTGAGGACACCGCACGCCGTGGCGGCGGCGACGCCGGCGAGCGCGGCCGGCACCGGAGGGTATCCCGCGCGCAACGCGAGCGCGATGACGACAGTACCGAGTGAAATGATCGAGCCCACGGACAGGTCGATGCCGCCAGTGGCAATGACGACGGTCATGCCGAGCGCCGCCATGCAGACGATCGCCGCCTGGCGGGCCATCAGCTCGACGTTGCCTGGGGAGAAGAACTGGCTGCCGACGAGCGCGCCGAAAATGATGGCCACGAGCAGCAGGCCAATGAAGGTGCCGGTCCGGTCGAGGAGCGAACGTGCGGTCATGCGGACGGTGCGGCGCCTGTCGCCTGCATCATGAGATCGTGCTCGGTCAGCCCGGCGACGCTGCGGGGCGTTCCGAGCACGCCGCGGCGCATGACCGCGACGCGATCGCACATGCCGAGCAGCTCCGGCAGGTAGCTGCTGACCATCAACACCGCTTTGGGCGGCCGTGCGCCCGAGTCGGCGACGAGCTCGTCGATCAACCTGTAGATCTGCGCCTTGCTGCCGACATCGATCCCGCGTGTGGGTTCGTCGAGAATCAGCACGTCCACGTCGTGGTGCAGCAGGCGCGCAATGGCGATCTTCTGCTGGTTGCCGCCGGACAGTTCTCCCGCCGCCTGCGCGGGGCCGGCGCAGCGGATCTCCATGCGGCCGATCCATTCCGTGGATGCCTGGCGCTGCCGCGCCGGCAGGACGAGCACGCCCGGACCGAAGGGATCGAGGCGCGTCATCGTGAGGTTGTCCGCGACGCTGAGGCCGAGCGCGAGCCCCTCGCTCTTGCGATCCTCGCTGAGCAGCCCCATGCCCGCGCGCCATGGATGCGGTGGGGCGCCGGCGCCGCTGTACGCGCCAACGCGGACGCGTCCGCTCTTCACGGATTCGAGCCCGAAGATGCTGCGCAGCAGTCGCGTGCGTCCCGCGCCCATGAGGCCCGCGATGCCGAGGATCTCGCCGCGGTGCAGCGAGAACGACGCGGAGCCGCGGCCGAGTGATTCCACCTCGAGGATCGCCGCTCCCTGCTTCCGCGGTGTGCGCGGAAACAACCGGTCCGGAGCGGTGCCGACCATCAGCGCGACGATTGCTTCGTTCGCGGTTTCCGCCGTGACGCCTCCGCCGGCGTTCCGGCCGTCACGCAAGACGACGAAGCGATCGGAGATCGTTTTGATTTCCTCGATGAAGTGCGAGATGTAGACGATCGCGTGCCCGCGTGCCTTGAGGCGGCGCAGCAGCTCGAAGAGCCGTCGCACGTCGTCGATACCCAGGCTGCTCGTCGGTTCGTCGAGGACGATGACGTTGCAGCCCAGCGCGATCGCGCGCGCGATCTCGACGAGCTGTTGCGCGGCAACCGAGAGCGACGCGACCGGCGCATCAGGATCGATGTCGGTGTGGCCGAGCTCCGCCAGCGCGCCGCGCGCGATCGTGCGCATGCGCGCGTAGTCGACCAGCCCGAATCGCGTCGGCTCGGCGCCGAGGAGGATGTTCTCCATCACCGAGAGGTGAGGGGCGAGCGACAGTTCCTGGTAAATCATGGCGACGCCCGCCCGCCTCGCTTCGATCGGGCTGCGCGGCGCGTACGGGCGCCCTCCAATCGACATCGTCCCGGCATCAGGGCGCAGCGCGCCGGCAAGAATGGCCATCAGCGTGCTCTTGCCGGCGCCGTTCTGCCCGACGAGGCCGCAGATTTCACCCGGGGCGACCGCGAGGTCCACGCCGTCCAGCGCGACGGTGGCACCGAACGCCTTGCGGATGCCCCGCATCTCGAAGACGCTCATTTCTTTGGCAGGTCTGGCTCGAGGAGCCCCTTGATCTCCGGCGTGTCCATGTTGTCTTTCGTCGCGACGTGCACGCCCGTGTCGATCCATTTCTCGACGGGCTGACCCTTGAGGTGCGCGACCATCGTCTTCACTGCCACGTAGCCCATGTGAACGGGATCCTGGACCACGAGTCCGTCGATGCCCCCGTTCCGCAGTCCGGCGACCAGGTTCGGGGACGCATCGAAGCCGACGAACTTCACCTTCCCGGCCCACCCGTTGTCCTGCAGCACGCGAAGCATCGCGAACGACACCGATTCGTTCGGCGTGAAGATGCCGTCGATGCCGAGGGAACCGTCCGGTTTTTTATAGGTGCTGAGCAGCGCCTCCGCTTTTTTGTACGCGCCCTCGACGTCCGCGCCGCCGTACTGATTCGAGCTCACGACTTCGATTCCCGGATTGGCCTTCATCGCGTCGAGAAAGCCCTGCTCGCGCTTGCCGGTGCTGTCGTGCCCTTCCGCGTATCGCAGCAGGATCACTTTTCCCTTTCCGCCAATCGATTGCGCAAGCCGCTCGCCGCCGAGGCGTCCCCCTTTCAGATTGTCCGTCGCGACAAAGCTGATGTAGTCGTTCCCCTTGAGGCCGGAATCGAAGATCAGGACGGGGATCTTCTTCTGCGTGGCTTCGGCGACCGGCTGCATCAGCGCGGTCTCGTCGAGCGGCGCGAGCACGATGCCCGACACGCCGCGGCTCACGAACCCTTCGACCTCCGACACCTGCGCGTCACGATCGTCTTCGCGCAGCGGTCCACGCCAGATGATCGTCGCGCCCGTCTCCTTCCCCGCGCGTTCCGCGCCGGCGTGGATGCTTTGCCAGAACGTGTGCGACGTCCCCTTTGGAATGACGGCGATCGTCATGCCCGATGAGCCGGCGGGCGTGGAAGTGGCAGGGGAGGACTTATCGCCACCGCTGCACGCACCGAAAAACAGCATCACAACTACGATCAGGCGTTTCATCTCGAATCTCCCACCTTATAGAATTCTGCCGCGTTTCCGCCGAGGATCTGCTGCTGCTCGTGTTCCGAGTAATCGCTCACCGCGTCGCGAACGAGCGAGACCACGCCGGCGTACGAAGCGGCAACCAGGCAGACAGGCCAATCCGATCCCATCATGACCCGTGACGGGCCGAATGCGTTCAGCGCGGCGTCCAGGTAGGGACGCAGTTGCCCGGGCGTCCATGCCTGCCAATCGGCCTCGGTCACGAGGCCGGAGAGCTTGCACCACACGTTCGGCAACGACGCCATCGCGTTCAGGTGCGTGCACCATTCGCGAATCGCAGCACCGCGGACGTCAGGTTTTCCGAGGTGATCGAGCACGAACCGCTGGCGAGGAAATCGCCTCGCGAACGCCACGGCGGCGGGCAGCTGACGCGCATAGACGAGGATGTCATACGCGAGATGGAAACGCTCGAGGCGGGCGATACCGTCCAGGAAGGCTGGACGCTCGAGAAAGCCGTCCGGTTCTCCCTGGACGATGTGACGCAAGCCGGCGAGCGCATCCCGCCCGGCGAAGGCCGACAGCTGCGCATCGACATCCGCTTGTAAGTCGATCCATCCGACGACGGCGCGCACGAAAGGGTATTGAGCCTCGAGATCCAGCAGCCATCGCGTTTCGTCCAGGGTCTGCCGTGCCTGGACGGCGACGCATGCATCGACGCCCGCGCCAGTCATCTCGCGTCTGCTGTCGTCCGGCAAAAAGTCCCGCCGGATCGCCGACATGCTCTCGTCGATCCAGTCGTACTCGCGAGGCTCATAGCGCCAGAAATGCTGGTGGCAGTCGATCATCAGTCCGGGGGGCTTCGCCCCGCCGGACCCCCCTGCACGCTCACCCGCGCCCTTCGACTCGTGCTCAGGGCGCCCCGAGCTCTGTCGAGGGGCGGGGGCCCCAGCCCCGCTCCGTTCGCGTGGCTCATTCGCTGCGCGCATTCGCGTCTCAGAATTCACGCCTGTGGTCGTCATTCTGCAGCGGGGGTATCGTCACGTTTGGGATCGGCGTTCCTCCCTGGGCGCTCGACGCGTAGCAGGCCTCGACCACCGCCATCGTCTTGATCGCGTCGTGCACCGAGCCGATCAGCGTGTCATCTTCGCGTTCGACGAACCGCTGCAGGTTCGACATCGGCCCTTCGAACGCTTCGGTGAACCACGAGCCGCGCAGCGGCACATCGTGCCACTCCTGCCCGCGCGCGACTTCCATCGTGTCCGGTGGTCCCGACGGGTATGAGAGGTTCACCCCCCACGTGAGCCTCGCCGCGCCATCGAGCCCCTCGACCATCATCTCGGACGCGCGGTGTTTCGGTCCGGCGCGGTGCGTGTGGTTGAGCACGAGCGAGCAACGCAGGCGATCGCCGTAGTCCAGGATGATCGATGTCCGCGTGTCGCGGAGTCGCGGCGTCGACGGATGTCCTACGCCGCGGCAGTAGACGCCGCGCGGCTCCCCTGCAATCCAGCGGATCGCGTCGATGTAGTGGATCGAGTGATACACGACCTCGAGCCGCGGCGCCCCTTCGAGAAACGTCCACAGGTGCCACGGTTGATCGATCACGAGCCGCACGTCGATGTCGGTCAGAGTCCCGAGTGCGCCGCGCGAGACGAGATCGTGGAGCGCGAGCATTCCGGGACTGAAGCGCAACTGGAAATTGACGGCTGCCGTCAGGCTGCGGCGCGTGCAGGACTCGAGGATGCGGCGCGCGGCCGTCAGGTCGGGCCCCATTGGCTTTTGAATGAGCACTGCGGACCGCTCGGGAAGCTGCTCGAGAATCCCAAGCACCTGGTCGCCGGGGACGGCGAGATCGAAGACTGCATTCGGCGTGCGAACCGCCGCGTCCAGCGTGGGGAAGACCGTCGCGATCCCGCAAGCGCCCGCCGTTTCGCGCGCGCGTGCGGCGTCGATGTCATAGAGTCCCGCGACTGGATATCGGAGACGCGCGTACGCGGGAAGATGGGCGGTTCGCGCGATCGCACCCGCGCCAATCAGGACGATGGGACGCGGATGGGAAGCGCGCGGCCAGGCCTGCCTCAGATCGGGCACGGCTCGGTCGCGTTGAATCTGAAGACGGGCTGCATCACCGCCCACCACTCGCCGGCGTCGCGGCCGGGCGGCGGTTCCTGCATCGACCGCATCAGGGCTTCCCACTGGGCGACACGCGGACTCGAGGCAACGTGCGTCTCGAACGCCGTGCGGAAGTCGCCGTTCGTCTCGACGATCATCACGAGCCGGCGTCCCAGCATCAGGATCTCCATCTCCTCGACGCCCGCGGCGCGCAGACTCTCCAGCACCTCGGGCCACACGCGTTGATGGTGCTCGATGTATGAGGCGATGACGTTCGCGTCATCCTTCAGATCGACGGCGAGGACATGCCTGCTCATGCGTGCGCGATCACTTCCTGGCGCGACTGCCCGAGGCCGTCGATGCCGAGTTCGACGACGTCGCCGGCGCGCAGGTACATGGGTTCGGGCTTCATTCCGAGGCCCACGCCCGCGGGCGTGCCGGTGCTGATGACGTCTCCGGGCAGCAGGGTCATGAACTGACTTATGTAACTGACGAGATTTGCGACGCCGAAGATCATATTGGCCGTGGTGCTGCGCTGCCGCGGCGTCCCGTTCACCGTCAGCCACATGTCCAGCGACTGCGGATCCTTCACAGCGTCGCGCGTGGCGAGAAACGGGCCGATGGGCGCGAACGTGTCCGCGCTCTTTCCCTTGACCCATTGGCCGCCGCGTTCGAGCTGGAACGTGCGTTCCGAGTAATCGTTGTGCAGCGCGTAGCCGGCGACATGGTCCAGCGCGTGCGACTCGTCGACGTACGAGGCGGCGCGGCCGATCACGACGGCGAGTTCCACTTCCCAATCGAGTTTTGTCCCACCGCGCGGAATGCGCACGGGATCGTTCGGTCCCGCGAGCGCGGTGGAGGCCTTGAAGAAGATGACCGGCTCCTTCGGCAAATCCATGTCGCTTTCGGCGGCGTGATCGCGGAAGTTCAGCCCGATACAGACGATCTTGCTGGGCCGCGCGATGGGGCAGCCAATCCGCGACGTGGCGGGCACCTTCGGGGCAGAACGCCCGGGACCCGCGAGCCACGCACCCAGGGCCTCGATCCCATCGCCGCCGAAAAAGGCTTCGTCAAAGTCGCGGACGTACGATGAGACGTCGACGCGAGTTCCGTCCTCGAGGAGGACGGCGGGGCACTCGGCCCCCGGCTCACCGTAGCGCGCGAGCTTCATACGGCGGTGACTCCGCCGTCGATTGGATACGCCTGTCCGGTGACGAACGACGCTTCATCCGAGCAGAGATACAGCGCAAGCTGCGCGATTTCGTCCGGCTGCCCCATGCGGCCGATTGGCTGGTATTCCGACAGCGTCTTCATCATTTCCGCTTCGCGTCCCGGATAGTTTTTCGCCAGGTACCCGTCCACGAACGGCGTGTGCACGCGCGCGGGGCAGATGCAGTTGCAGCGGATGCCGCGCCTGATGTAATCGACCGCGATCGAACGTGTCATCGTGAGCACGGCGCCCTTTGTCATCGAGTACGCAAACCGATCCGGCAGGCCGATGAGCGAGGCGATCGACGCCATGTTCAGGATGACGCCGGCCCCCTGGCGCAGCATGATCGGCACGGCCGCCCGCGCGCACAGGTACACGCCGAACACGTTGACGCGATAGAGCCGATCCAGATCCTCTGGCGTCGTCTGCTCGATGGTACCGACGTGCGCGATGCCAGCGTTGTTGACGAGGATGTCGACTCGGCGGAGGCTCCCGAACAGGGACTCGACCGCGGACGGGTCGGACACGTCGCACGCATGGCTCGATGCCGCGCCGCCCGCGTTCTGGATTTCCGCCGCGATGGCGGCGGCGGCCCCGGCGTCGCGATCGACAACCGCGACGGTGGCGCCGCGCCGCGCGAAGAGCCTTGCGATGGCCGCCCCGATGCCCGAGCCCGCCCCGGTCACGACGGCGGCCTTCCCCTGGAGATCGAACATTACCGGCGGCAGGAAGATTTCATACTTTACCGCTAAAGTCAAAGGAATCTGTTGCTTTTTGCCCCGACGGAGTAGTCTATACTTCGCGCATCCGGTATCAGGTTCATTGGAGGGGGAGCAATGAAACGGTTGTTGTTTGTGCTGTTCGCGCTTGCCGCGGCGTCGGTGAGCGCCACCGCCCAGGACTTCCGCGGGGGGATAACGGGCCGCGTCGTCGATTCGTCGGGAGGGCGGATGCCCGGCGTCACCGTCACCGCCACCAACGTGGCCACCAACGTCGCATCCACGACGACCACCAACAGCGAAGGGGACTACGCGATCCTCTTCCTGAATCCTGGCACCTACGCGATCGCTGCCGAGCTGTCGGGCTTCAAGAAAGTAGTCCGCCAGAATCTCGAAGTCCGCGTCGGTGAAAGGCTCGGGGTCGATCTGACGCTCGAGGTTGGCGCGATGGCGGAAACCGTCACTGTCTCGGCCGAGTCCCCGCTGCTGGCGACGACCACCGGGTCGACCGGCCAGACGATTGGCGAGAAGACGATTGCGATGATGCCGCTATCTGACGGCAATCCGTTCGCCCTTGCGCGCCTCGCGGCCGGCACCGCATACGTCGGCGACCTAAAGTTCTCGCGGCCGTTCGACAACGGCGGCACCTCTGACATCGTGACCGGCGGCGGGACAGGCGGCAACGAGTTCACGCTCGACGGATCGCCCAACATGGCCAACGGGCGTCGCGTCGCATTTGTTCCGCCGGCGGGTGCCGTACAGGAATTCAAGGTCGAGACCGCGAGCTTCGATGCCGCCAGCGGCCACACTGCCGGCGCCACGGTCAACGTGACTCTCAAGAGCGGCACCAATACCTTGAAAGGTTCCGGCTACACCTACTACCGTTCCGAGAAACTCGCAGAAGAGGACTTCTTCGTCATCAAGAACAATGCGGAGAAGCCGAAGCTGGCCTACAAGCGTCCCGGCGGCACGATCGGCGGACCGCTCGTCATCCCCGGTCTGTACAACGGACACAATCGGACGTTCTTCTTCGGCGCTCTCGAGTGGCTCTACGACGAATTCCCGGAGCCGCTGTCGCAGACGGTGCCGACGCAGGCGATGCGCAACGGCGACTTTTCCGAGCTGCTGTCGCAGGGGATCATCATCTACGACCCGCTGACGGCGCAGACGGTGGGCTCGCGCGTCGTGCGCCAGCCGTTCTTGAACAACATCATCCCGTCGAATCGTCTCAACTCGATCGCGCAGAAGGTGCTGAGTTATTACCCGCTGCCCAACCAGGCGGCGAACGCGACCGGGCAGGACAACTTCTTCTACGCCAATCCCCGCAGCGACGACTTCTATTCAGTTTCGACGCGTTTCGATCACACGATTACCTCGAAGCAGCGGGCGATGGCGCGCTACACACGCAACGATCGCCGTGAAGCGCGCAACGCGCAGCTCGGGACGGTGAACGGCGTGGTGCCGACCGGGAACTTCCTCTATCGGAAGAACGACGGCGTCACTTACACCCATACCTACACGCAGAGCTCGAGCTCGCTATGGGACATTCGCGGCGGCTGGCAGCGGTTCCGCGAACCGAACGTGCGCCAGCACGAGGGCATCTTCGATCCCGCGACGCTCGGTTTCGCCCCCAGCGTGACCGCGCTTTTTGGCGGGGCGCGTTATTTCCCCCTCTTCAATTTCGACACACTGCGTGACATCGGCGACAACCTCGCCGGCACGACGACGCATACGATCTACTCGTTCCAGCCGACGTATACGCGGCTGGCAGGCAACCACTCCATTCGCGCCGGCTACGACGCGCGCCTCTACCACGAATTCAACATGAACCAGGAACGGCGAGCAGGGGAGTACATCATCACAAGAAGCGGCGCCTTCACGCGCCAGCAGGACAACTCCGCCGTGCAGAATTTCCAGGATGTGGCGAGCTTCCTTCTCGGCTACCCGACGGGCGGCTCGCTCGACCTCAACACCACGCGCCTGAACGACACGTGGTACCACGGGATGTTCGTGCAGGACGACTGGAAGGTCACGAACAGTCTCACGTTGAATCTCGGCGTTCGCTACGACTATGAAGGGGCGACGACCGACTCGCAGAACCGCAACCTCCGTGGATTCGATCCGAACGCGACGCTGTCGATCACGAGCAGGGCGGAAGCGGCCTACGCCGCCAATCCGATTCCGGAAATCCCCGCGTCCGTCTGGAAGGCGCGCGGCGGCGTGCAGTTCGCGTCGGACAGCAAGCGCGGTTTCTGGAGCGCCGACACGAACAACATCCAGCCTCGCCTCGGCTTCGCCTACAAGTGGAACGACAAGACGGTCGTCCGCGGCGGCACGGGGATCTACACGATTCCGTTCATCATCTCGGGCGTCAATCAGAACGGGTTCTCACAGGCGACGCCGATCACCGCCAGCCAGGATCGCGGACTCACGTTTCAGTCAACGCTGAGTAATCCGTATCCGTTCGGACTTCTTACCCCGCCGGACAACACGCTCGGACCGAACACGTTTCTCGGTCAGTCCTTCGACCGCTTCGCACCGGTCGATTTCAACAACGGACAATTGATGCGGTACCTGGTGAACGTGCAGCGCGAGCTGCCGGGGCTGTGGCTGTTGGAAGCCGGCTACGTCGGCAGCCATGGTTACGATCTGACGACGGACAAGGAACTGAACTCGATCCCGGCGCAGTACCTGTCGACGAATCGCGCTCGCGACCAGGCGGTGATCGACTTCCTCGGCGCGAACGTGTTCAATCCGTTTTCGGGTCTGCTGCCGACGGGCTTCAATGGCCCGACCGTCGCGCGATCGCAGCTCCTGCGGCCGTATCCGCAGTTCGGCAACGTGCCGACCAACGCGTCGGACGGCACGAGTCAGTACGATTCGGGCCAGGTGAAGGTCGAAAAGCGCTTCGCGAAGGGCTACTCGATCATCGGCACCTACACCTACTCACACTTCACGGAGCGCGTGTTCAAGCTCAATGCGACTGACACGACCTACGAGAACCGCCTGTCGAGAAACGACGTGCCACACCGCGTGACGTCGAGCATCCTCTACGAACTGCCCTTCGGCCACGGACGCCACTGGGGCAGCGGCGCTTCCGGTGTGGCCAACGCGTTCGTCGGCGGCTGGAGCGTGAATGCCATCGGGCAATTCCAGAGCGGCCGGCCGCTCGACTTCGGCAGCCGCAATATCTACTTCAACGGTGACGTCGACGTGTTGAAGGCGAAATATACCAATAACGTCGACGCGCCCGTGTTCGACATCAGCGGGTTCTATTTCCACGACGCCGCGGTCCAGACCAATGGCGTGGACGATCCCGTCAAGCAGCGCGCCGACCCGCGGATTCGCCTGTCGAACAACATCCGCTACTTCCCATCGAGAATCGACACCGTGCGCAGCCCGTTCCTGAAACTGTGGGACATCTCGATCGTCAAACAGGTGCCGATGGCCGGGCGCGTGCGCGCGCAGTTCAACGTGGAGTTCCTCAACGCGTTCAACGTGGTCGTGTTCAACGACGCGAACACCGATCCCACGAACGCCAACTTCGGCAAGGTGACCAGCCAGAACAATCTCCCTCGCGATATCCAGCTCGGGTTCAAGATCGTTTGGTAGTCGTTCGGGATCTTCCAGAGCCGCCACGGCAGCTCTGGAAGATCGTCGGCCCCGGGATCGTCGCCGCTGGCGTCGGTATTTCCTCCGGCGAGTTCATTCTCTGGCCCTACATCGCGTCGCAGGTCGGGCTCGTGTTCCTCTGGGCCGCGATCCTCGGCATCCTCACGCAGCTGTTCCTGAACCTCGAGATCGAGCGCTACACGCTGGCGACGGGCGAGACCGCGCTCGCGGGGTTCAACCGGTTCTGGAAACACTGGGGACTCGTCTTCGCGGTCCTCGTCTACTTCGGCAACCTGTGGCCCGGATGGGTGCTCAGCTCAGCGACGCTGTCGACGTTCCTGTTCGGCGGTAACTCCACTTACATCGCGGTCGGCATGCTCGTGGTGATCGGCGTCGCGCTGACACTCGCGCCTGTCGTCTACAACGCGCTGGAGCGGCTGATCTTCCTGAAGGTCGCGATGGTGCTGACACTCGTAGCGCTGGCGCTCGTGCTCGCGGTGAAGGCGGACACGTGGCGCGCGCTGCCGGCGGTCGTGACGAGCGTCGGGACCGTGCCGGCGCAGCTGGGATTCGCGCTGCTGCTCGGCGCCGTCGCCTTTGCCGGTTCCGGCGGCGGGCAGAATCTCTGCCAGAGCAACTGGATCCGCGACAAGGGCTTCGGCATGGGACAGTACATTCCCCGGCTCGTAAGCCCGCTGACGGGCGAAGAGCAGGCCAGCGCGAGCGTCGTCACCAGCTATGCGTTCGAGCCGGACGCGGGGAACATGGCTCGCTGGCGCCGCTGGTGGCGCTTTGCCAACGTCGAACAGTTCTGGACCTTTGCCGTCGTCAGCATCGTGACGATCACGCTGACGTCGATGCTGTCGCACTCGGTGCTGTACGGAGAAACGGGACTTCCCAACTCACCGATGTTCCTCCGGATTGAAGGACGCAAGCTGCAGGCGCTCGTCGGTCCCTGGTTCGGCGTCCTGTTCTGGGCGACAGGTGCGTTTTCGCTGTTCGGCTCGGCGATGGGCATTACCGACTACACGAGCCGCCTCGCGGCGGACGTGTTGAAGACGGCGTACTTCCGGGAGTCCGCGGTGACGGAAAGCCGTTTGTACTTCTGGCTGGTCTGGGGGCTCGTGGCGATCGGCTGCGGCATCATCCTCGCCGGGCTGAATCAGCCGATGGTGCTGCTGGTGATCTCGGCGTGCGTGGGCGGGACGATGATGTTCCTGTATTCGGGCCTGTTGATCGCGCTCAATCGTCGTCATCTCCCCGCGCCGATCAAGGTACGATCATTCCGCCTGGCGGTCCTGATCTGGGCGATCGTGTTCTTCGGCGTGCTCGCCGGCCTCACCGTGTGGCAGCAGGCGGCGCGTTTCCTCTAATCGGCACGAGCCGGTACTGATAGCGGAACGGCTGGTCGCCCGCGATGCGGTACGGCTCCATCGGCCATGCATTGCGGCTCCAGCTGTCGATGCCGCCAACTCCCATCTGTCTCAGATCCAGGTTCAGGCGGATCTCCTGCCGCGCGGGAAGCTGGAACGTGTAGGCCGCCTGCTCGATATCGTCCTTCGTCGCGTGCCTCGCGGCGGCGCTGAGCAGCGGGTCGCCGATCGCCATCAGCCCGGCACCGCGTTCGTTGGTCAGCGAGAACCAGCGGACGTCGGTCTTGTTGCCATTTTCCTGCGGCCGCGAGTACTCGACCCACTCCTTCGCGACGTTCGATTTGAACAAGCCGATACGCTCGAACTGGCGATCGACGTATGTCTCCGCCGGGCCCCGCCCGAGCCACGCAAGCCGGTCGAAGCCCGGACTCACGATCAATTCCATTCCGGCGCGCGGCATCATGGCGATCGGCGCCGTGCCCGGAGTGTACGCGCCTTCCACCACGATATCGCCGGCGCCGTCAATCGTGTAGGTCATCGTGTACTTGGCGCCGACCAGCGGCAGATCCGCCTGGACGACGACCTGCGCCGCGCCGGCGTCAAGCCGCCTCGCCTGGACGCTCTTCACGCTCCACGCGGCACCAGCCTTCCGCCAGACCGTGACGTCCAGCTTCGCGTCCTTGCGCGCAGTCTCGAGCACCGATTTCCACGCGCCGAGGTCGTTGTCGGTCATTGCGCGCCAGAAATCCGGGATCGGCCCGCGATCCAGAATCTTCACGCCGTCGACGCTGTAGCTCCCGATCGTGCCCTGCAGGCGATCGAAAATTACCGCGACACGATCGCTGGAGAAGCGAATCAGGTGGCCGCTCTCGCGCATCGTGAGCGCCGGAACGGGCTCGATGCCGCCGACAGTTCCGGAGTTCGATCGAAACGGCAGGTTCCACTGTTCCCACGCGAGCTCGTGGCCCTTCTTTGCCCATTGCGTGTCGTCGCGCAGCAGGAAGCGGACATTGAGCCAGTACTCCTGCTTCAGGTGTCGCGACGATGTGTTCGACGGCAGGCTGGCGGGCAGCGGCAGCTTCACTGTCTTCTCCGCGCGTGGCGCGATGTCCAGCTCCGGCAGATCTCCTGACGCCGCGACCTTGCCATCGTCGCGGATTACTTCCCAGACGCCGACGGCCTCCTCCCTTGCGTTGATGAAGTCGTGCCAGTTCTTCACCTTGATAGTCCCGGCGGAGAGATCCACGGGCTCGGCGTGGAGATAGCGATAGACGTACTTGATCGCGGAGAGCCCGGGGTGCGGCACGCGATCGGCGGAGATTAAGCCGTTCTGATTGAAGTTGTTGTCGTTGCGGACGGCGCGGCGGTCTTCCCACCAGCCGCCGTAGGCGAGGAACGTGCCGCTGCCGCCCGGAATCGGCTGCCGGATTCCCTGATCCACCCAGTCCCAGACGAAGGCGCCCTGCGCGTTCGTTCCCGAATAGAACACGTCCCAGTACTCCTTGAGTCCACCGCTGCTGTTACCCATCGCGTGCGAGTACTCGCAGAGGATGACCGGAACCTGCGGGCGCGCCTGCGCGCGCTGGACCACCGTCGTGGGCGGCGGGTACATGAACGAGTTGATGTCGCTGTTCGGACCGTTGCGGCTGGCGGATCCTTCGTAGTGGACCGGGCGCGCCGGATCGCGGCGTTTGAGCCACTGGTACGCCGCGGCCATGTTCGTGCCGTCGCCGCACTCGTTGCCCAGTGACCAGAAGACGACTGCGGGAAGGTTCTTGTCACGCTCGACCATGCGCTGGACCCGGTCCACGTAGGCGGCGGTCCATGCCGGATCGTTCGTCAGGCGGTTCTGGGGGTTCGTGCCGAACCCGTGGCATTCGATGTTCGCTTCGTCCATTACGTACAGGCCGTAGCGCGCCGCGAGCTCGTACCACTCCGGCGTGTTGGGGTAATGCGAGGTCCGGACCGCGTTCACGTTGTGCTGTTTCATCAGCTCGATGTCGCGGATCATCACCTCGCGCGGGACGTAGTGTCCATGCTCCGGATCGTGTTCGTGGCGATTCACGCCCTTGATCAGAACGGCCTGGCCGTTGACGAGGAAACGGCCGTCGCGGATTTCCATCTTGCGGAAACCGACCGTCGCCGGAATGACTTCGACGACGTCCCGCGAGCCGTTCTTGAGTGTGATCAGCGCCCGATACAGGGACGGCGTTTCGGCCGACCATTTGTGCGGGGCCCGTACCGGCAGCAAGAAGTCGACGGTCGTCTCACCAGCCGCGGGCGTGCGATAGCTCTTCGTCTGCGACACGACCGTGCGGCCGCCAGCGTCGAGCAGATCGAGCGTGACGTCGCCGGAGCCTGCCGATCCACCCGCGTTGTTCACGAAGGCTTTCATCGCGATCGTGCCGTCGCGGTACGTGGCGTCCAGATCCGCGTGGATTTCGAAGTCGCGCACGTGCTCGGTCGCAGTGCTCCACAGGTAAACGTCTCGAAAAATCCCGCTGAGACGCCACATGTCCTGGTCTTCGAGAAACGATCCATCGCTGAACCGATACACCTCGACCGCGAGCGTGTTGGTTCCAGCCTGAAGGTACGGCGTGATATCGAACTCGGCGGGCGTGCGGCTGTCTTCGCTGTATCCGATCTTCTTGCCGTTCACCCACGCGTAGAACGCCGAGTCCACGCCGGCGAAATGCAGCAGCACGCGCCGTCCGTTCCAGCCGGCAGGTACGGTGAACGTACGGCGGTACGACGCCACCGGATTGTCATCGTGCGGCGGATGTGGATCCTGCCGGTCGTATTGGAACGCGTAGCCGATGTTCACGTAAATCGGCATTCCATAGCCCTGTGTCTCGACGTTGCCCGGGACGGCGATGGTGCGCCACGATCCGTCGTTGAAATCAGGCCGGTAGAAATCGATCGGGCGCGCGGACGGCCGCGGTGACGGCATGAACTTCCACGTGCCATTGAGCGACTGAAACCACGGAGATTGCAGCGGATCGTCCAGGCGCGCCAGATCCGCCGACGGATACACCATCATCGTGGCGTGCGGTTTCGCGGTGTTGACGTGGAGGACGGTCGTGTCGTCCCATTCGGGACGCGGCGCAGGCGTGAGCTGCGCCGCGAATGACATCAGGAGCACGGCGAGCGTCGCGATCGTCGGCATGCGGCTACGCTAACATAGGCCGCGAGGCCGATGGCCGATGACCGATGACCGAGGAAACCTTTGAAGGCCCTGCTACTCACTGAATACGGGACCGTCTCGATTGCCGAGATGCCGGCGCCCGTCGCCGCCAGCGATGAGGTCCTCGTGCGCGTGCGCGCGTGCGGGGTCTGCGGCAGCGATATCCACGGATATACCGGCGTCACTGGCCGTCGGATCCCGCCGCTGGTGATGGGACATGAAGCCGCCGGGACCGTGGAGACCGTCGGGTCGGACGTGAGCGGATTCGCCCCAGGCGATCGCGTGACGTTCGATTCCACGGTCTATTGTGGCACCTGCGAGTTCTGCAGGCGTGGGGAAGTGAACCTCTGCGACGCGCGGATGGTGCTGGGCGTGTCGTGCGGCGATTATCGCCGCCACGGCGCCTTCGCCGAGTTCGTCGCGGTGCCCGCGCGGATCATGCATCGCCTGCCCGATTCGCTCGCGTTCGAACATGCGGCGATGGCGGAGGCGCTGGCCGTCGCGATCCACGCCGTCGACCGGCGCCGACCCGCACCGTCCGATCGCATCGTCGTGATCGGCTGCGGCATGATCGGGCTGCTGGTCACCCAGGTGCTTCGCGCCTACGGCTGCACGTCGATCACTGCCGTCGATCCAGACGCCAGCCGCCGCTCGCTCGCGGAGCGGATGGGCGCGGAGAGTTCGCTGGCCGATGCCGCCGAAGTATCAGGCGCGGATCACGCGTACGAAGTCGTGGGACTCTCGCAGACGCTAGCTGCCGCGGTGCGCTGCGTTCGTAAGGGGGGCGCCGTGACGCTCGTCGGTAACGTGACCCCTGAAGTTCCGCTGCCGCTCCAGGCTGTCGTCAGCCGCGAGATCACGCTGTTCGGATCGTGCGCGTCGAGCGGGGAATATCCGCGCGCGATCGAGTTGCTGGCGTCTGGTGCGGTAAACGTCGCGCCGCTGATCAGCGCGATCGCGCCGCTCGAAGAGGGACAGGCCTGGTTCGATCGGCTCCACCGCGGCGGCGAGGGGCTCATGAAGGTCGTGCTCACACCGTGAGGCCGATGGCCGATGACGGATGACCGATGGTCGATGACCGATGACCGATGGCCGATGGCCGATGGCCGATGGGCGATGGGCGATGGCCGATGGTTCGATGGTTCGATGGCCGATGGGCGATGACCAGGTCCGATGACCGAGATCCGATGTCCGAGATCCGATGTCCGATGTCCGATGTCCGATGTCCGAGGTGCAATGACGCAGTTCGATCTGGCTGGAAAAACCGCGCTGATTACGGGAGCGAGTCGCGGCCTGGGGCTGACGTTCGCAAAGGCGCTCGCGCGCGCCGGGGCTGACGTCGCAATTACGAGCCGCACGCTCGAGTCATTGAACGATCCGTGCTCGCAGATCGAGGCGCTCGGACGTCGAGCCGTGCGGCTCGAACTCGACGTGCGCGAGCAGTGGAGCATCCGTCGCGCGGTCGATGCCGCGCACGATGCGTTCGGGAAAATCGACATCCTGGTCAATAATGCGGGCTGCAACATCCGTAAGCCCGCGGTCGACGTGACCTGGGACGATTGGAACACGATCCTCGACACGAATCTGCGCGGCCCGTTCTTCGTTGCGCAGGCGGCGGCGCGGCTCATGATCCCCCGCCGCTACGGCCGTATCATCAACATCGGGTCGGTGACCTCGGTGGCCGGCTACGCCGGCCTGGGCCCGTACGGCGCCAGTCGCGGCGGAATCAAGCAGCTGACGATGAGCCTCGCCGACGATTGGGGGCCGTACGGCATCACAGTGAACTGTCTGGCGCCAGGGTGGTTCAAGACCGCGCAGAACCAGGTCATGTACCAGGACCAGACCTGGGTCGATTACCTCGTCGATCGGATTCCCCTCAAACGTCCAGGCGCCTATGAAGATCTGGAAGGCGCTGTCATCTTTCTCGCCTCAGACGCAAGCGCGTACGTGACCGGACAGACGCTGCTGGTTGACGGTGGGATATCAACCGGTGCTCTCAGGGCGTTGCCGAGATCTTCCGCCTGAAGCCGGAAGGTACAAGTACATCGGTTATCGGACATCGGCCATCGGATATCGAACATCGGACGTCAGTGAATCTCCGGCTCCGCGATAGGGGCCGTTCCTTCGAGAAAATCGAAATCACACCCCTTGTCCGCCTGCGTGACGTGCCGCGCATAGAGCTGGCCGTAGCCGCGTGGGTACGGCGTGTCGCGAGGTTTCCACGCAGCCTTGCGCTTCGCGAGCTCCTCGTCGGTGACGCGCAGTGAGAGGCGTCGCGCGGGCACGTCGAGCTCGATGATGTCGCCGTCCCGGACAAGAGCGAGCGGACCGCCGACGAATGACTCCGGCGCGACGTGCAGCACGCACGCACCGTAGCTCGTGCCGCTCATGCGCGCGTCGGAGATGCGCACCATATCGCGCACGCCCTCCGCGAGCAGTTTCCTGGGGATCGGCAGCATGCCCCACTCGGGCATGCCTGGCCCGCCGAGCGGACCGGCGTTCTGCAGCACCAGCACGGAGTCCGCGGTTACGGGTAGCGATGGATCGTCGATCCGCCGCTCCAGATCGTTGTAATCAGCGAAGACGACGGCCGGACCGGCGTGGGTGAGGAGGCGCCGTTCGGCTGCGGTGTGCTTGATGACCGCGCCGCCAGGCGCGAGATTCCCGCGCAGCACCGCCACGCCTCCCTCAGCCGCGATCGGGGCCTCGCGTCGGGCGATCACCTCGTCGTTGCAGACGATCGCGCCTTCGAGCTCCTCGCCGAGCGTGCGGCCGGTCACCGTCAGGCAATCGAGGTTCAGAAGATCGCGCAGTCGATCGAGCGCACCGCGCAGGCCGCCCGCGTAATAGAAGTCCTCCATCAGGAACTCGCCGCACGGCCGGATGTTCGCGACGAATGGCGTGCGGCGCGAAAGCTCGTCGAAGCGATCCAGATCGAGCGTCGCGCCGGCGCGTCCTGCCATCGCGACGAGATGGATGATCGCGTTCGTCGATCCGCCGATCGCCATGGCCGCCGTCACCGCGTTCTCGAACGCCGCCGTCGTCATGATGTCGCGCGGCTTCAGATCCTCCCAGACCATTTCGACGATGCGGCGTCCTGCCGCGGATGCCATGCGCGGGTGCGACGAATCGGCCGCGGGGATCGACGACGCGCCCGGGAGCGTCATGCCGAGTGCGTCGACGGTCGCCGCCATCGTCGATGCCGTCCCCATGGTCATGCACGTGCCAAACGAGCGCGCGATGCCGTCCTCGATCTCACGCCACGCGCAGTCGTCGAGCAGGCCCGCGCGTTTCTCTCCCCAGTATTTCCAGACGTCAGTGCCCGACCCGAGAATTTGTCCGCGCCAGTTTCCGCGCAGCATCGGCCCGGCGGGCACGAAAATGGCCGGCAGGTTGGCGCTCGTCGCGCCCATCATGAGCGCCGGGACGGTCTTGTCGCAGCCGCCGAGCAGGATGACGCCGTCGATCGGATACGCGCGCAGCGCTTCCTCGGCATCCATCGCGAGGAGGTTCCGATAGAGCAGCGTGCTCGGCTTCATGAACGTCTCGCCGAGCGTGAGCAGCGGGATCTCCATCGGAAAGCCACCCGCCTGCCAGACGCCGCGCTTCACGTCTTCCGCGCGCAGCTTGAAATGTGTGTGACAGGGGTTCGCGTCGCTCCACGTATTCAGGATCGCGATCACCGGCTTGCCCGCGATGTCCTCCGCGCTGAAGCCCGCCTGCTTGGCGCGCGAGCGGTGGCCGAACGACCGCAGGTCATCCCGGCCGAACCAGCGGTGGCTGCGGAGATCAGCGGGCGTCTTGCGCGGGGTCTTCATGCGTCGCATTTCCGCAATTGTTCGGCGACTGGCTTCAACTGTTCCAGTTGCGCGGCATCGAGCGGCGATGCGTACGGAGCAACGGGTCCGGTAGGCGCGACACCGCACAACGCAGTCGCATGGTGGAGCACACGGGCGGGACCCCATGCGTCGCGCAGATCCTCGAGCGGCATGAACAGCTCGCGAAGCGCTTCCGCACGCGTCCAGTCTTCTGCGCGCGCGGCTTCGTAGAAATCCTGGCAGCGGCGCGGCGCGATGCAGCCGGAGCCGGTCGTCAGTCCGCCGAGTGCGCGATTGCGCAGGTGATCGATTGCGGGGCGTTCCCCCATGCCGCTAATCACCTTTGCCTTGTCTACTCGACGCAGCAGCCCGTCGAGATACGGATCGTGGGACGGATCCATAAGGACCACAGCGTATTTGATCGCGATGGCCACGCCGTCGCGGATCAGCCGACTCACCGCGTCGAGACCCGCATCCTTGTCGGCACCGAACGCGTCTTCAGATTTCAGATAGAGGATGAGGGGGATACCCGCCGTCTCGGCGATCTCCCGATAACCCGCTTCGAGCCCACGCGCATCGCGCGGATCGCCGCACGGAAGCATCATGACAGCCTGGAAGCGATGCCTCCGGAGAATGCGCGCCTGATCCATCGCGTGTCCGAATGATGGACCCATGCTCGGAATCGGCCAGCGGCTCGCGGAAAACTGCGCGAGCCACCCGGCGAGCGTTTCGAACTCCCCCAGCGATGCGTGGTAGAGAAACGCGTTGCCCCCGTACAAAAAGCGCGTGATGCCGCCGGCCTCGATGTGCCGCGCGACGCGTTCGGCGGCCTCGAGGTCGAACGTCCGCGTGCCGTCGGCGCGCCGCGGAAGGGGAGGGACGGCAAAGACACCGTTCAGATCCGGCATATGTCCGACGCGTGCACGTGGTTACCGAGTTCGATCGATGGCCAGCCGGGCGTCGAGGTGATGATTTCGATATCGTTGCCGATCACGAGCGCCGTGTCCTCGATCTTGGTGCCGGTGATAGTCGGGTTCCACGCGAATGCCTGCCGCTCCTGGACGACTTCCTGCGAGCGCGGATGCGCGACCCACTCTCGCGCGCGGTAACCGATCGCCCCTCCCTGGTGATGCTTGAGCTCTTCACTGGGAAACCCGGCATCCTTGTACGCGCCGGCAAGCGTCGCGTAGAGCTGCGGTGCGGTCGCCCCCGGCCGTGTCGCCTCGAGGACGCGCCCGAATACCGAGGCCGTGGCGCGCGTTCTCGCTTCCAGGTCACCCGGACCGCCTTTCGCGACGATGCGAGAGAGAGAGACGACGAGGCCGTCGCGCTCCGCGCAGAGCGCCAGCATGACGACGTGCTGCCATGATGTTTCAGTGGGGACCGGATGCCGGTAGTGACGCAGGCGATCGTCGGACCCGACCAGCGCCACGATGGCCCTCGCGCGGAAACTCGCGGCCGCGTCCGCCATCCTGCGCGCGATTTCCAGCTCGACGTCCCCCGGTTTCAGCGCGCGCGCGAGGTGGCCAAGGGCGATGCCCGCGTCGCGGCCGAGCGCGCGGTAACGATCGAGTTCTCCATCCGTGAGCTGGACGCGTGCGCGCATCAGCCTCTGCTCGACACCCGTCGTCTCGGGGAGCGGCCAGTCGGCCGCGAGCGCCGCAGTCCCGAGGACTTTGCGCGCCGCACCGACGGCGAAGGACGGATCCTGATCGTCCGTCCACGGATATTCGATCGGAAGGTAATCGAGGCCCGCGAGCGCTTCATCGAGCAGCCGCGGCATTTCGATCGCGTTGGCGAGCACGAACCGCCGTCCATCCGCCGTCACGAGGAGACGCGCGGTGCCGGCCTCGCGGCTCGCGTCGATGCGATTCCCGCGGCCGCTCGTCAGCCATGCGATGTTGTGGTGCGCCGCGAGCAGGACGCCGTCGAAACCGCCGTCGCGTGCGATCCGCCGGACGCGTTCGAGCTTCTCTTCGTGTTCGGCGGCGGCGTCCATCAACGCTTGCCCGTCGCGGGGTCCTGCGCGAACGTGGCGGATTCGCGCTCGATGCGCTCGCGCGATGGCGGGCTGCTGAGGATGAGCACGCGATATCTGAAGGTCACCGACTGCCCGGGCTCCAGCGTGAAGTTGAACGGTTTGGCCTCGTTCAGCTCCTTGTCGCCGAGCGGGTTCGCCGCGAACAACCCGTAGCCGCGGGCGTGCCAGTGCGTCGGATAGCCGGGGTTCGAGGGATGATCGAGAATCGCGAGCGTCACCGGTTCCCCCTCCACCGTGCCGCCGAGCATCGTCCACTTCCCGCGCGTGCTCCAGACGGCGTCTCCTTCCTTGCCCTCGCTGCTCACGTACTTGCCCGTGACGCCCTTGTTGTCCAAGACGGGAACGGGGGTCGCCTTGCCCGAAGCATCGGTGAAAACTTCCGCCTTCTCGGCCGGCTGCTCGAGCGCGCGCGTCACGCGCATCCCGAAGAACGCCTCCTTGCTGTCCTTGAAGGTGACCTTCTGATCGAGCGCCGTCAGCGTCGTGATGCGATCGATCGTGCGCGCGTCGGCGCCGCCGCGGAAGATGAACGTCGTCGTCTCCTTGAGCAGCTGCTTGTTGTCAGGCGTCATCCACGCCGTCTCAACGACGAGTTCTCCCTTGTCGGCGCCGCTTTTCGCGTCGACGATCCGCCGGTGGTAGATCGTCCCCATCTTCGGCGCGTCCGCAGCCTTGATCGCGTCCGAGTTGTTCCAGAAATCCAGGCCGTTCACGTTGCCGTGGTTCAGCCAGAGGCCGACATGATGCGGATGATCGACGCGTTCCCCCGGCCGCGGATCGAGCGGGAACCCGCGCGTGACGAGCGTGCCCTTCGCCGTACGCAGCGGATAGAGCACCGGCTTCTTCAGCGTGGACGGCCAGATGTATGACGTGAACGGCTTGCCGTCGATCGTGATGTCGACGCGCTTCGCCGCTTCGTTGACTTTGACATCGACGCCGCTCGCCGCGCGCATTGGCACGGCGAGAGCGGCAACGACAGCGAGAATACCGATGGAACTTGCCGCGCGCATGAAACGTTCCTCCTTGTGAACGGCCTACTTTAGCGGTAAAGTCTCTACCACATGACTACCAAATTCAAGCTCGCCATGGCCGTGTCCGCTTCGCTCGTGGCCCTCGCGCCGCTCGCCGGCCGCGTGAATGCGCAGGCACAGCCCCCGACAAAGAAACCCGCCGCGACCACCACAACGACGGCTTCGAACGGCGGCTGGACCCAGCTGTTCGACGGCAAGTCGCTGAATGGGTGGCGCGGTTACAAGAAGACCGACGCGACGGACTCACGGTGGAAGGTCGAGAACGGGATCCTCACCGTGTCGCCGAGCGGCGCTGGAGATACGCACGGCGCGCGCGATCTCATCACTGACGCCACTTACGACCAGTTCGACCTCCGCTGGGAATGGAAGATCGCTCAGGGAGGCAACAGCGGCATGAAGTACTTCGTGCTCGAGGATCAGCCATCCGCGATCGGCCACGAGTACCAGATGATCGACGACGAGCGGCACCCCGACGCGAAGATCGGTCCGCATCGCCAGACCGCCGCGCTCTACGACGTGTTTCCGGCGCACGACCGCCCGATCAAGCCCGCGGGAGAGTGGAATACGAGCGAAGTGATCGTCAAAGGCAAGCATGTCACGCACATGCTCAACGGCAAGACCGTGCTCGAGTACGACCTCGAGTCGCCAGAGCTGAAGGCCGCGGTTGCCAAGAGCAAGTTCAAGGACATCGCGCGCTTCGGCACGCCGCAGAGCGGCCACATCCTCGTGCAGGATCACGGCGACCAGGTCTGGTACCGGAAGATCGAAATCAAGAAGTTGAAATAGGGGTTCGTCGTTCGTATCGGCATTATTGGCGCGGGCGGGATCAGCGAGACGCACGTCCGCGCGGCGCGCGCGATCGACGGCGTCGAGGTCGTCGCCGTTTGCGGCGCGAATGAACAGAAAACCACGGCGCTGGCTGCTTCGGCCGGCGCTGTCGCATTTCAGGACCTCGAGGCATTCTTGGCGCATCCGATGGACATCGTCGCCATCGGCAGCCCGTCGGGACTGCACGCGGCACAGGCCACGGCCGCCGTCCGGCGGGGCATTCATGTTCTCGTCGAGAAGCCGCTCGATACGACGACGGCGGCGATCGATGCGCTGATCGCCGAAGCCGATCGCGCAGGAGTCAAGGCCGGGGTCTTCTTCCAGGAGCGTCTCGCGCCCGAGATGGTGGCGCTCAAAGCAAAGATCGAAAGCGGAGAGCTCGGCGTTCCGCTGTTCGCGTCAGGCCACGTGAAGTGGTACCGCCCGCCCGAGTATTACAGTGGATCGCGGTGGCGCGGGACGTGGAAGCTCGATGGCGGCGGCGCGCTCATGAATCAGGGGATTCATACGGTGGACGCACTCGTGTGGCTGATGGGACCAGTGGCGCGCGTGACGGGCCGTACGGCGACACGGCTGCACGATATTGAAGTAGAGGACACGGCCGCCGCGCTCCTTGAATTCGAGAGCGGCGCCGTGGGCACGATCGAGGCGACGACCGCGGCATTTCCCGGTTTTCCCCGTCGTCTCGAAGTGACCGGCACGAAGGGAAGCATCGTCCACGAGGATCCGGCGCGGCCGGCAACCGTCGCCGACGCGACGCCGCATCGTCGCGTGTTCGAGGATTTCATTGCCGCGGTCAGACAGAAGAGGACGCCCGCCTGCGACGCCCGTCAAGGACGCCGCAGCGTCGCGATCGTCGAAGCGATTTATCGTTCCGCAGTATCCAGACAAAGTGAGGAGCCGAAATGATGAATGCCAGATGGCAGATGCCGCTTGCGGCGATTGCGTTCATGGCGGCGGGCGCGGGCATGCACGCGCTCGCCACGCAGGAGAAGCCGGCACCCGGCGGCTACATCATCCAGCACGATAGCGAGGTTGCGAAGGAGGAGCCGGGCACGCATAACGGCGGCGGCCAGACCGTCGGATACTCGTTCTTCAGCAAGGTGCCGAACCTGAAGCTCGTGTTTCGCAAGCGCGCGCTCAAGCCCGGCTCCGGCATCGGCCTGCACGAACAGAAGGAAGACGAGATCTATTACGTGCTGAGCGGCAGGGGAACGATGACGCTGGACGGGAAGTCCGTCGACATCACTCCTGGCACCGCGGTGCTCACGCGCACCGGCAGCTCGCACAGCCTCAAGCAGACGGGAACCGAGGATCTCGTAATCCTCATCAATTACGAGGTAGAGCCGAAACCGACGAAATGATCCAGGCGTTCGCGCTGACGGTCGCGCTTCTTGCCCAGTGGCCGCAGTTTCGCGGCCCAGAGGGGAATGGTGTGTCGACGGCGACCGGGCTGCCGATCAAGTGGAGCGAGACCGAGAACGTCCGGTGGAAGACGCCCATTCACGGACGCGCATGGTCGTCACCGGTGATTCTTGGCAACCAGATCTGGATGACGACGGCGACGCCGGATGGGAAAGAATTGTTTGCCGTCGCCGTCGCGAAGGACACAGGAAAGATCCTCTTCGACCTGAAGCTGTTCGATGTGCCAAATCCCCAGTTCGCGCACTCGTTCAACAGCTACGCATCGCCGACGCCGGTGATCGAAGCGGGACGCGTCTACGTGACATTCGGCTCGCCGGGGACCGCCGCGCTCGATACGGCGACGGGAAAGGTGCTGTGGACGCGTCGCGATCTGGAGTGCAATCACTTCCGCGGCGCCGGTTCGTCCCCTGTGCTGTTCCGCGATCTGCTCATCATGCACTTCGACGGCAGCGACGTGCAGTACGTTGTCGCGCTCGACAAGCGAACCGGCAAGACCGTCTGGAAGACACCGCGCTCGATCGATTTTCAGGATCTGGATGCGAAGGGCAGGCCGCAGGCGGAGGGCGACCTGCGCAAGGCGTTCGCGACGCCGCAGATCGTCACGTGGCAAGGGAATCCGGTGATGATCAGCCTCGGATCGAAGGCGGCGTATGGATACGATCCGCTGACGGGTAAGGAGTTGTGGCGCCTCGAGGAGCGCGCGCAGTACTCGTCGAGCGTGCGCCCGGTGGTCGGCAATGGGCTGATCTTCTACACCACCGGGTTCAATACCGGCCAGGTCTACGCCATTCACCCGGACGGCTCGGTCGCGTGGAAAGTGGCGCGCGGCGCGCCCAACAAACCTTCGCTCCTGTTCGCTGACGGCCTGCTTTTCATGGTCAACGACACGGGAATCGTCACCTGCCTCGACGCGAAGACCGGAGCCGAGGTCTGGCACTCGCGCGTTCCCGACAGCTACTCCGCGTCACCCATCCTCGCCGAAGGACGGATCTACTTTTTCAGCGAAGACGGCCGGACGACGGTGATCGAAGCGGGACGCGAGTTCAAGGTGCTCGCCGAGAGCACGCTGGACGACGGCTTCATGGCGTCCGCGGCGATTGACGGCCGCGCGTTCTATCTGCGGACGAAGACGCAGCTTTACCGGATCGAGAGCCGCTAGGCGATGCAGCGTACGACTTCGTCTGGCCGGTGCGGGAGTTTGTCACCGTAAAGCTTCCATCCCGCTGCGCCGTCAGCTTGATGTAGTGGGCCGCGGACTCGTCGAGGTTCGCGATCATCGCGTCCGGCATGTTCACCGCCTTGCCGGCATCCAGCGCATAGTGCAGCTGCCAGAAGTCTTCGAGTCCGGGCGAGCTTTTGACCGTCGCCATCGCCTCCGCGGATCCACCCTTCTTCGGACCGTTGTTCATGATCGCGACGCGCGGCTTCAGCGCGTGGACGATCACCGGTGCGTTTGACTGCGCGAGTCCGTGATGCGTCGTCAGATACACGTCGACTGTGCCGAGCAGGTTGTTCGGGCACACGAGCTCCTGCTCCTTGTTCCACGTCAGATCGCCAAGGTCGAGCATCCGGAAACGCCCGAAGGCGATCAAGCTTCCCACCGAGCGCGCATTCTCTGAGGGGTCCGGATCCTTCGGCTTGAAGTCGGCGCACGCCGCGTTTGGTTGTCCGCCGCCCGTCAGGGGCTGCGTGATGTGTTCCCCCGCGGAGGTCAGAATCGTGACGTCGAGATCGCCGATCGGCACTTTTGCACCGGGCTTCGCCAGCAGGTGGCGTCCGCTCGCGCGTCCTTTGAGGTAGCCCGCGTACAGCGCCTTCGCGGCGTCGGTCGTTTCGACGGTTTCGCCGTGATCGATGAATGTGCCGACAGGAATCTTCGCGGCGATCGCCGCTGCATTTCCGACGTGATCGTTGTGGTAGTGCGTGACGAGCAGGTAATCGAGCTTCGTCAATCCCGCCTGCTTGATCGTGGCGAGCACGCGATTCAGGTCGCGATCTTCGAACCCGGGATAACCGGTGTCGATCAGCATCGACTGACCTGAGGGAATGACGAACAGCGTCGCCTGGCCCCCTTCGACATCGATGAAGTACACGTCGAGCGGTTTGGCGCCCTGCGCGGCGGGACGCGCCAGCGCGCAGAAGAAGATGGCGATTGCGGCGAATTTCCGCATGTTATCGATATCCTTTCTGATCGAGCAGGTGCGTCGACGAGGCGGGACCGAACGTGTCCCAGTCGCGAAGCGCCCACACGACCTTCTTGTCTGGCGTAATTTCGATCAGCTGCACCACGTTCGGCCATTCGGCGCGCGGGCGGCTGCCGGCCCAGTTGTTGATCAGAGTGTTGCCGTTAGCAAGCCGGGTGACCTCCTGCACGGTGTGCAGCGGAATGCCCGGCAGGTCGTCCTTCTCCAGCTGCCAGACCACTTCCCCTTTGCGATTCACTTCGCGCACGTAGCCATGCTGGTTGCCGCTGATCAGCGTGTTGCCGTTGGGCAGCCGCACCGCGGCCCACGCCGACGGCGCGTCGACGGACCAAATCTCCTTGCCGTTCTGGTCGTACTCAACGACCTTGCCCAGGTCCAGATGCGCGACGAGGAACGTGTTGGCGTCGGTCAGGCGGATGTGGCGGAACTGGCCGTGGACACTGTCCGGGCGCCGCGTCGGGAGGACCAATTCCTTGAGCACCTTATTGGTGGCCTTCTCGAGCAGCAGCGCCTTCGCGGGATTGCCGTTCTGCATGATCAGAACGCGATCCGTTCCTACAGGCTGCGCGGTGTGGATCTCGGTACCCTTCGGTGCCTCGTAGTTCCAGACGATCTGTTTGCCTGGCGTGATCTCGCTCGCGCCTGACTTCCGTGAGAACACGATGTTGCCGTTCGGCAGCTGCGTGCAGTCGCCGTATTCCTGGGCGTTGGGGATGTCGTAGCTCCACACGACTTGCCCGCCGCGCACGATCGCCATCGTCTGCGCTGGACGGCGCGTGTCCCATTCGCCGCAGTAGAGGAAGTCGTGCTGGGCGAGTCCCTTGCCCGCCAGATCGTTCAGCGATCGCTCGAGGCGCATCACGAAGCCTCCGTGCGGCCGCATGCGCGCCCGGAGCATGTCTCCGCTTCGGGCGTCGGCGCTGCCGGTCTTGAACTCACGATCTGTCGCGCCGTCCTCGATTGACGCGTTCTTCCAGACGCCGTCGTTCAGAAAGCCCGCTCTGAACCCGACCTCCGCGATTCCGTCGGAGCCGTTGACCCCGCCGACGTACCACACGCCCCGATCGCGACGCGCGATCACAAGTTGACGGCCCGGTTCACCGGAGAGCACGCGCGTTTCGTCCCACGCGGTCGGCACCTGCTTCAGGAACGTCTTCACGGGGTCGGGCAGTCCGCGATACGACTCGACGCTGTCCGCGAAATGCTGGACGGGCGTTTCGAACACGATCGACAGGGCGAGCTCGTGCGCGTTCGTCGTCTTGTGCGGGTACTTCGCGTCGGTGAACGTCACGGGCGTGAAGTCCATCGGTCCCGCGACGTTGCGCGTGAAGGGGAGCACCGTATTGTGCCACGGCGCCTTTGCCGGATAGAAGTCGCGGAACTTGTACTGCTCGGCGCCGAACACGGCTTCCATCCCGATCAGATTCGGAAATTCGCGTGACCAGCCGCGCGGGATCGTCGAGCCGTGATAGTTGACCATCAGCTGGAAGTCGGCCGCGTCCTTCAGGATGTCGCGGTACTGCGCGATACGATCCTGTTTGTCGCTGTGCCAGAAATCGACCTTCACGCCCTTGACGCCCCACGCCTTCAGCTTCTCGAACTCGGCGCGCCGCGCCTCCCGCGTGAACATCCGATCGCGCGGCGCCTCGGTCACGTCGTTGTGCGGACCGCCGGAGTTGTACCAGAAGAGCAGGCCGACGTTCTTCGCCTTCGCGTGCGCGATGACGTCTTCGATCGTGCCGGTCTGCATGAAGTTCCAGTTCGCGTCGACGAGTGCGTACTCCCACCCCATGTCGGCCGCCATGTCGGTGAAGGCGTTGAGATCTTCGGCATGCTTCGGGCTGTCGCTCTTGGACCACCAGCTCCACGCCGCGCGTCCGGGCTTGATCCAGTTGGTCGACGCGATCCTTGACGGCGGCGCGAGATCGAGCACGAGATCCGATTCGATGATGCGGCCGGCCTGTTCACCCACGATGATGACGCGCCACGGCATCGTCCACGGCAGCGTCGACTCGGGTTCGGCCTTGCCGACGCCGAGTCCTTCCTTCGGATCGGGAAACTTGATGCGGTACACGCCGCCAGGCGCGTTCTGCGCGAGATGCGATCCGCAATAAGTCTCGTCCAGGGCGGACTCGGTGATCAGGACCCAGTTGCCCGACGCGGTCTTGAAGAGCGCGGGAAACGCCCAGCCATCAGGACGCTCGGATGCGGTGCCAGAGGGGACTTCCATATAGAAGTCCTCGTATGCGGGGCCGTACTTGTGGACCGCCTGCTGCGGCATGACCCACGCCGTCGAGCCTTGCGGCACAGCGAACCCCGTGAGCTCCTCCGTAACCGTTTTCATGCCGGCACCGCTCTCAGGGAAGCGGTATCTGAACGCCACGCCGTCGTTCTGCGCGCGCAGCACGATTTCGATCTTCGCGCCCGCCGCGTTGGCGAACGTCAGCGACCTTTCACGCGCCATGACGTTGTGGTCCTTCTTCTTGCCGTACGGCGTCGTGTAGCGGTCCGCGACCTCGCGCACCGGCGACGCCGTGAGGAGAGTGAGGCCGGTGTCGAACGCCTGATCGGCGCGCCTGATGCCGAGCGGGGAGTCGTCCAGCACCGTTTGCCCATCGCGCGTGACCCGGTAGCGCAGCGCGCCGTCCGCGTGTCGACTCACGGCGAGCACCGTGTGCCCATCGGGAGACACGACGGACCAGGGTTGGGACGCACGCTGGCCGGCGGCGCTGCCGGATCCAGCGAGAACGGCGGTGGCCACTACGATCCATCTCATGGCCGCCTACTTTACCGCTAAAGTGACCTTCTCAAAAGAGTAGCCGGAAACCGAGCTGGACCTCGCGCGGCGGCAGGCGCGTCGCGCTGATCGTGCCGAACGCGCTGCTGCCGAACGTCACGTTCGGGTTCGAGAAGTGCGCGCGGTTGAACAGATTGAACATGTCCGCCCGGCACTCGAAGCTGGTTCGTCCAATCGCCGTCCGTTTGGCGACTGAGAAGTCGGTGTTCAACACCGTCGGGCCGTGCACGTTGCCAATCTTGTAGTTGCCGAACGCAAATTGCGCCGGATCGGCGAAGCACGTCGTGTCGAACCATTTCGCCACGGTCCGCGGCATGCCCACCGCTCCGCACGTCTGATCCGCCCAATTGCCAGTGCCGGTGTTCAAACGCGACGACGACACGCGGATGTCGAGCGGATCGCCACTGTGGAAGTTGGTGATGCCGCTCAGCGTCCAGCCGCCGAGGGCCGGACGACTCTTCCCGAATGGCACGTCGTAGGTCCAGCTCGCCACGAAGATGTTCGGAATGTCGATGGTTTTACTGAGCGACGGCAACCTGAGGTTGCGCAGGCTCGGATGCAGGCTCGCGGGCGTGATGTTGTCCGTCGTCCGCGCGTGCGTGTAAGCCACGAGCGCCTGCAGGCCGTGCGAGAACCGCTTTTCGACTTTCACCTGCAGCGCGTCGTACCACGACTTGCCGTCGCCGTCGCGCTGGTTGATCGAGGTAATCGTCGGCGCGATCGCAAAGTAGGGACGCCGCTGGTTGACGTTGCCGGCGCCCGGTTCCGGCACGTTGATGTTGAAGCTCCGGAACAGGTGTGTGCCGCGCGTGCCGACGTAGCTCACATCGACGAACGTGTTCCACGTGAGCTCGCGCTGCACGCCGATATTCCACATCGTCGCCGTGTCGGCGTGGAAGTGGCGCGGAATGTAGAAGACCGCGAAGTTCGCGGGGGGCGTCAGCGTCGTGCCGGTGATCGACACGCTCGTAAACGAGGGCAGGCTGACGGTCAGAGACGGTACGGTCGTGGACGGCGCCTGGATGTCGATCTGCTGGAAGAACGGGTAGTTGCGTTCGTTCGTGCCGCCGTTCGCGCCGAAGTTGTCTGCGAAGTAGCTCATCCCGAACGCGGCGCGTACCGCAGTGCGGCCGTTGTCCGGCGTGTAGGCGAGGCCCAGGCGCGGAGCCACGTAGTCGTAATGCGTATCGACGCCAGCAGTCCGGTCGTTGTCGGAGGCGACGTGAATCAACCCGTCCGCAGGATCGAAGTTGGACTGCCGGTTGTCGGGCTGCACGGGCGGCGTCATCAGATCCCAGCGAACGCCCAGCTGCACGGACAGCTTCCTGTTGATTCGCAGATCGTCCTGCGCGAAAAGCCCAAGGAACGTCGTCGTCACCTCTGGATACGTGTCGACGACGTCACGCTGGATCGAGGTCGGGTAACCAAGCAGGAAGCTCGCGAAGGAGTTTCCCGTGCCGCCGGCTCCGGCATTGCTGGTGTAGAGCCGGTCGAAATTGAATCGTCCCTGCGGCTGCGTCTGCGGATTGGTGACGGCGCCCTTGTACAGCCGTAAGTCTTCGCCGAACTTGAACGCGTGCTTCCCGGCGAACCACGAGAGATTGTTTGTGATGTTCACGATCCGGCCGACGCGGATCGCATTCGTCGTACCGGGCGATCCGGTGGTGGCGAAGCCCGACGGCCGGAAGCTCGCGATGCCGGCGGTCTCCGGGTAGGCCGCGAGATTTCCGTTCGGAATCCCGAGAAGATTGTTCTCGAGCACGTCCGCGTCTTCGGCGTACTGGTGCGTGAAGTACCGATTCGCGCCGGCGCGCAGCTCGTAGAACCGCTTCGACCCAATCGGCCGAGTGTAGCCGACGACGCCGTTCCAGTTCGTCGAGTCGGAATTGTTCGCGCCCATGAAGATGTTGCCGGGAGCCGGCTCGTCGTAATGCCGCTTGGAATACGAGTAGCGTCCGAACAGCGATCCGCGCGCGCCGAAGTTGTAGTCGACGCGGACGTCTCCCGCGTTCGCCTTCTGCTTCAGAACGTTGTTCTCGACGTAGTTGTTGGCGAGGCCGGGCAGGTTGGGCTCGGGATAGATGTTCGCGACCTTCCGGGTAATCGGATTGATTTGCCCGGCCGGAATGATATTGCCGGAGAACTGCTGGCCTGTCGCCGGATCGAAGATGCGATCGCTGACCTCCGTGAAAATCCCCTGCCGCATCAGAAGCGTCGGCACCGTTAACGTGACCGTGCGTCCCTGATCCAGCCGCAATCCCTGATAGTCGCCGAAAAAGAACGCCTTGTTCTTGATCAGCGGTCCGCCAAATGTGCCGCCGAACTGGTTCGAGCGGAACGGCGCCTTCGACGGCGCGAAGAAGCTGCGCGTATTGAGCGAATCGTGGCGCAGGTACTCGAACACGGATCCGTGGAGCTCGTTGGTGCCGGAGCGGATCGACAGATTCACAGCCGCGCCGCCAAACACGCCGAACTCCGCCGTCGGGTTGTTCGTCTGCACCTTGAATTCCTGGATCGCTTCCAGCGGCGGAGTGATGTTGATGAAGGCGTTCTGCGGCTCGTTGTTGACGACGCCATCGAGCAGATAGTTGTTGCCCGACCACGGCATGCCGTTCACGGCGTGGTGTATCGCGATGCGCGCGCCTCCGGCGGCGGCGTTCTCGGCCGAATCGCCGCGGCTGTAGAAAGGCATCGCACCTGGCGTGAGCGTGATCAGGTGCTCGAAGAAGCGTCCGTTCAACGGCAAGGCCTGGATCTGTTTCTGTTCGATGACCTGCCCCAGCTCCGCGGTCGTGCTCCGCACGAGCGGCGACTCGGCGGTCACCTGTACGGCCTCCGTGACACCGCCGACTTCCAGCTTCACCTCGAGCCGTGTGGTCTGCGCGATCTGCACCGAGATGCCCTGTCGCAGGTACTTCTTGAATCCGGTCTGCTCGACCGACGCATCGTAGTTGCCGGGTGGCAGCAGTGGAATCGTGAACGTTCCATCACGATCGGTCTGCGCCGACGCAGCGATTCCGGTGTTGCGGTTATTCAACGCGACGGTCGCGCCAACGACGACCGCGCCGCTGGAATCCGTGACGGTTCCGGTCACCGTGCCGCGGATCGTCTGTGCCTGCGCAGGCGGTGGCGCCACGATGGCGAGCATGGCGGCGCCGATCAGAGATATCAGTGTGGGCCGGGTGTTCATCAGCGCATCCTCCGGTTATGGGCGATTACTGATATATCAGTAAATCTGGCCGTGCCCCTTCTACACCCGGATGGACTCGACAGTCAAGCGCCGGGACCGCGTTTTCAGGCATAATCTGGTATTCCAGATGGATGATGTGCTGCACAGCCTGGCGGATCAGGCGTACGCCGCGATTCGGGAAGAGATCCTGCGGGGACGCCTGCGGCCGGGAATGCCGCTCTCGCGGCGGCGGCTTGCCGAAGAATTGCAGATGAGCACCGTGCCCGTCGCCGAAGCGCTGCGCCGGCTCGAGGACGATCGGCTCGTCGAAAGCCGTGCACGCGCGGGGACGCGCGTGCGGATCCATTCGGATGCCGACGTCCGTCAGCTGTACGAGCTGCGCGAAGCGCTCGAAACACAGTCCGCGCGCTTGTTCTGCCAGCGCGCGACGCCGGGGCAGCGGCACGAGCTGCGCCGCCTCGCCGAGCAGCTCGATGTCCTCTTCTCACGTCTGGCGAGTGACGCGGACGCGGAATTCAGCTATGCGGTGCACACGCACCACGTGCAGTTCCACCTGCGGATCGCGGAGTACGCGCGCAGCCCGCTGCTCAAGGAAATGATCGAGCGCCAGCACGTGCTGATTTTGAACTGGCTGTTCGATCTCACCGGCCGGCGCACGCCGCTGCCGCCCGGCTTTCACGCCAGGCTGGCAGATGCACTGGTATCGCGCGATGTCGCGCGGGCGGACGAGGCGATGCGCGCCCACGTGCGATACGGACTCGCGGAAGTGAGCGGACAGATCGCGACAATGGCGGCGTCGGAATGGCGCGAGTCACGCGCGCGCCGCTAGCGCCGCGGCTCGCGGCGCGCGATCCATTTCAGGATCCGATCGGCAGCGTCCTTGGCGGCGCGGCCCCACGTACCCTGGCCCATTCCTTTCAAGTCTGATTCTTCGGTTCCGGATTTCACGCGCAGGCGGATGATCGTAGCCCCCATGCGGGTGATCGTCTTGCCGCCGAACGGTCCGGCGCCTTCCTCGCGCTGCTCGCGACCGAGGACCTCGACGAACAGGTTCGCGTCCTCGCGATCCTTCACGACCGTGATGCCCTTTTTCTTTTCCAGTGCATCCTGGACGTCGCGCACCGCCGCGAGGCGTCCCTGTTCCTCGGGCGTGCGCTCGGCGCCGGTCGACGTCGCGGTGTACACGTACGCGCGTACCGAGGTTGACGACGTATTCGAACCCTGGAGGATAGTGAGCGCGACGATGAGAACCCCGAGTATCGCCATGAGTCCTCCAAATTACAGGCGTGGCAGTGACAACCCGCCGTCGACGTCGATGATTGTCCCCGTAGCATACGGCGCATCGCCGCGCAGCAGCGCGGCGACGATCCGTCCCACGTCACCCGGCGTTCCCCAGCGGCGTTCGGGCACGAGGCCTTCGGCGATCCGCTTGTCATACGTTTCCTTCACCGCGGCCGTCATGTCGGTCTCGATGATTCCCGGACGCACTTCGTAGACGGGGATGCCGTGCGCGGCGAGCCGCACGGCGAACAGGCGGGCAGCCATCGAGAGCCCCGCCTTGCTCACGCAATAGTCGCCGCGATTGGTCGAAGCCGCCTCGGCTGACACGGACGTGACGAACACGATCGACGCCTGGAACTCGGGCTCCGCCTCGCGGCGCATCGCCTGCTCGCGCGCGATCGCCTGCGTGAGAAAGTACGGCCCCTGCAGGTTGGTCCGGATCAGCTCTTCGAAGCTGTCCTCCTGCGCGTCGAGCAGGTCGGCGCGCGTGCGCGGCGCGCGTCCGGCGTTGTTGACGAGGGCGTTGAGCGCGCCATAGCGTGCGTGAAGGACATGTGCCAGCCGCGTCCGCTGCTCGCGTCTCGCCAGGTCCGCGGCATCGTAGCTGACGCTGACGCCGGACTGCCGCAGTTCATCCAGCGTCGGCACGACGTCCTGTTCGGGACGGGTGCCCGAGAGCGCGAGATTCCAGCCTTCGCGCGCGAGCGCCCGCGCGATGCCGAGACCGATGCCGCGCGTCCCGCCGGTGATGAGCGCGGTGCGGACGGACTGCGCGGTCATGATCCGAAGAACGCGAGGTAGGGTCCGCCGCTCGCCAGGCGCTTGATGTACAGCGCCAGCTCGCGCGCGTGGTAATCCCCCCACAGGCTCGATTCACCGCGCGCGGTATTCGCCCCCTCGGGCACGTGGTCCCACTTGTTCGGCCAGTGATACACGGAGTGCAGCATCAGTCCCTGGTGTTTCGGATCGATGCTGAGATACGGGCCGCTTTCCTCGAAGAGCGTTTCGGCGACGCGCAGTCCCGCCTGCTGATACAGGTCCGCCTCCGACTGACGGCCCGCAGCGCCCAGGACGCGCGCCAGGCGCAGAAGCCCCTGCCCCGCGATGGCCGCGGCGGAACTGTCCACCGGCTCCCGATCATTGAACGGATCGGCGGCGCGATCGCGCCAGTCCTGGAGCAACGCGAGTCCCGGCGCGCCCGCGTCCCAGTAGGGAATTCCATCCGCAGCCGTCACGTCGTCGATGTAATGGTCGCAGGTGGCGATTGCCGCTTCGAGGAGCATCGACGTGTCGGTGCCGGGCAGCGTGGACAGGAACTCGAGCTGCTCCGCGAATCCGAGCATCGCCCACGCGAGGCCGCGGGTCCACGTGCTGAACGGCGAGTAGCCCTGCTGCGTGCTCGGCCCGCGGTAGCTTCCGCTGGCGACGTTGAACAGGCTTTCGTGCGCCGTGCGGCCGCGCACGTCGTAGGCGTCGCGTCCGCGGCCGAAGTAGACGTTGTACTGCGCGGTCGTCCGGGCATGATCGAGCAGGCGATCGAGCAGGCTCACCGTCTCGTCCTGTTCCTCCATCAACCGCTGTCCGAGCACGTGCGCGAGCGCCAGCGAGCGCAGCGAACGGATTGTGTCGATGAACAGCGAGTGCGTGCCGTTGAACGAGTGGATGAATCCGCCGTCCGGCAGTTTCGTCCAGCGCCGCGCCTGCACGGCGCCGCTCACTTTCAGCGCGAGCTCGTAGTAGCGCAGTTCCCAGTCGGTCGCCTCGATGCGTCCCTCACGTCCGAGGCGCCACAGATTGCCGTACGTACTGACGTTGTTGAAGCCATGGTCGTGCACGCCCATGTGGGTCAGGTGCGGCGCCATGCGCTCGTGCGTCCGCATGCGGCCGAGATCGAGGAAGCTCGCGTCGCCGGTCGCGTCGTACTGCAGGATCGCGGATCCGAACTGGAAGCCCTGCGTCCACTCCGTCCAGCCGCGCGCCTGGTAGCGTCCCTCGACCGTGAACACGGGGGCGCCGCGGTCCGGCTTCCAGGTCTCTTCGATGGAGAGGATCTTTCCCGCGGAGATGTCGAACAGCCGCTGGATGCGCGGCAGGAGGTCGCGCGGCTCGCGCTGGCGGTCAATCTGCATCGACCGCAGTAGTGTATGGGGAATCGGGAAATGTGGAAATGTGGAAATTTGGAAATGTGGAGCAGGTGATGCGGATACCGTTTGAGACGCTCCACAGCACGCTGGCGGCGGCGCTGCGCAAGGCGGGCATGGCGGAAGACCGCGCGGACGTCTGCGCGCGGCTGTTCGCGGAGGCGTCGCGCGACGGCGTGGCGTCACACGGCCTGAATCGCTTCCCGCGGTTCATGCGGATGATCCACCGCGGCCTGGTCGATGTGCACGCACGCCCCCTCTGCCTCGCGGCCGCCGGCGCGCTCGAGCGGTGGGACGGGCGCCGCGGCCCAGGCAATCTCAACGCCCGCGAAGCGATGGGGCGTGCGATGTCGCTCGCCCGGACGCACGGAATCGGCTGCGTCGCGCTCGCGAACACGAACCACTGGATGCGGGGCGGCAGTTACGGCTGGCAGGCGGCCGATGAGGGATTGATTGCGCTCTGCTGGACCAATACGCTGGCCAACGTTCCTCCATGGGGCGCCGCCGACCCGCGCGTCGGCAACAATCCTTTCGTCGTGGCGGTGCCTCGACGCGCCGGCCATGTCGTGCTCGACATGGCGTTGTCGCAGTTCTCCGTTGGCGCGCTGACCGGCTACGCGGCTCGCGGCGAACCACTGCCGGTAGCCGGCGGCCACGACGCGCAGGGACGACTGACCTCCGACGCGCGCGCCATCCTCGAATCGCGCCGCCTGCTGCCGATTGGCTTCTGGAAGGGGAGCGGCCTGGCCTTCGCGCTGGACCTGATCGCAGCGGCGCTTTCAGCAGGGCAGTCGACGGCTCGCATTGCCGCCGATCCCGAACAGGAAACCGATCTGTCGCAAGTGTTCATCGCGATCGATCCGGCGGCGGTCGCGCCGCCAGACGAAATGGAGCGCATGACGGACGCCGCCGTGGCGCATCTTACGACCGGTGAGGGAGACGTGCGGTATCCAGGGCTGCGCACACTGGAGACGCGCGCGCGGAACCTTCGCGACGGTGTGCCCGTCGATCCCGCTATCTGGTCGGAGGTGCAGACGGCAACTTGATGCTCATCACCAGCGCCGCCGCGACGACGAGGGCAAAGGCGAGGACCAGGAAGCCGCCGCCGTAGCCGCCCGTCGCGTCACGCAGCGAGCCCATCGCCCACGGTCCGACGAACCCTCCGAGATTGCCAATCGCATTGATCAGTCCGATTCCCGCCGCGGCGCCCGTCCCCGCGAGCACGATCGGCGGAATCGCCCAGAACACGCTCATGACCGATCGCTGGCCGATCTGCGAGAGCGTGAAACTGAGGATCAGCAGCGTCAGATCTCCAGTGAAGCAGGCGGCGAGCACCAGGCCGGTTGCTGCCGTCAACGCGCAGGCGGCGACGTGCCGCTTCCGCTCGTGCGTCCGGTCTGAATGGCGGCCGATGACGACCATTCCGATCAATGCGGCGACGAATGGAATCGCCGTCATCGCGCTCAACCGCCATCCGCCCCTGCCCGACAGATCCCGAAGAATCTTGGGCAGCCACAGGAACACGCCGTAGGTGACAAGCGTGTTCAGGAAATAAACCGTCGCCAGCAGCCAGACCTTTGGCGATCGCAGGCTGCCAAAAACTGCCCTCTCGCCAATGGCCGCGCGCGCGCGCCGCTCCTCCGCCATGTGGGCGGCGAGCCACTCGCGCTCACGGTCCGGCAGCCATGTGGCCTGCTCGGGACGATCCGTCAAAACGCGAAGCGCGAGCAGCCCGAGCACGACGGCCGGCGCCCCCTCGACCAGGAACAGCCACTGCCATCCGGACAGGCCGCCGCGTCCGTCGAGCGCGAGGAGCGCCTCTGACACCTGTGCACCGACGATCACCGAGATAGGCGCGGCCATCATGAACAGCGCCCCCGTGCGCGCGCGCTCCGATGCGGGAATCCAGTAGGTGAAGTAGAGCACCATGCCGGGAAAGAAGCCCGCTTCCGCGATGCCGAGGATCACGCGCGCCGCGTAGAACGTCGCGGTGCTCGTCACGAACATCGTGGCCATCGAGACGAGGCCCCAGACGATCATGATGCGCGCGATCCAGAGGCGCGCGCCCACACGCTCCAGCACCAGGTTGCTGGGGATCTCGAACAGGCAGTACCCCAGGAAGAACAGGCCGCCGCCCAGCCCGTACGCCGTGTCGCTCAGGCGCAAGTCCCGCTGCAGCGCGGAGGCGGCAAACCCGATGTTCACGCGGTCCACGTAGGCGACGACGTAGCAGAGGAACGCGAACGCGATGAGGCGGCGCGTCACGCGCGCGATGACGGCGCGCTGCTCGGCGATCGTGAGATCCGGGGAAGATGCCCTCATGGATTTGCCGGGCCACGTTAGCACGCCGGAACTGAAAGCCGGATCCGCTCGAATTTCACGTTATCGCTAAAGTATTTTTACTTTACCGTTAAAGTTTGCTATGACGTCCGATCCCAGGGGAGGATCAGGTCATGACACGTCACGTTTTCCGCTTCGTCGCGCTCTTCGTGCTGCTGGCCGGGACCGCGGCGGCGCAGTCGGTGTCCGGCAGTATTTCTGGCACCATTACCGATCCGTCGCGCCAGGTCGTACCCGGTGCGACCATCACGCTGATCGAGGAATCCACCGCCGCGCAGCGCACCGTCCAGTCGAATGAGACCGGCGTGTTCGTCTTCACCGCCGTCCGGCCCGGCCTCTACACCGTCCGTGTCGAGATGAGCGGCTTCAGCATCGCCGAGACAAAGCACATTACGCTGCCCGCGAACGAACAGCTGTCGCTCGGCACGATCGCGCTGGCGATCGGCGGCATCAGCGAGACGATCACGACGACTTCGGAAGGCAGCTTCGTCCAGACGACGAGCTCGGAGCGGTCCGCGCTGCTGACGGACAAGCAGCTCGAAATGGTGGCGGTGCGCGGCCGCGACGTCGTGTCGCTGCTGCGGGTCCTGCCCGGCGTCTCGTACCAAGGAGAGAGTGAGGCTCCGGGCGGCAGCTTCGGGACGACCACGCCGAACATCAGCGGCAACCGGAATTCCTGGAACACGGTGACGGTTGACGGGCTGGTCGGCAACGATTTGGGCAGCCCGCAGATCTTCAGCGGCACGATCAACTTCGACGCGATCGGCGAGGTCAAGGTGCAGTTGAACAATTACCAGGCTGAGAACGGCCGCAACGGCGGCGCGATGATCAGCGTCGTCACCAAATCGGGCACGAAGGACTACAAGGGTTCGGCCTACGTCTACAAGCGGCACGAGAAGCTGAACGCAAATGATTTCTTCAACAACCGCAGCGGCATCGCCAAGCCGCTCTATCGCTACACGACGCTCGGCGCGACGCTCGGCGGACCCGTGCCCGGCAGCTGGCGCGACAAGCTGTTCTTCTTCTACTCGTTCGAGAACTGGGACACGAAGACGCCGCAGCCGGTCCGGCGCGTGACGGTGCCGACCGCGCTCGAGCGCCAGGGAGATTTCTCCCAGAGCTTCACGCAGGCGGGCGCCCTGATTGTGATTCGCGATCCGGTGACCGGGGCGGCGTTTCCGAACAACAAGATTCCCGCCGAGCGGATCAACACGAACGGCGTCGCGCTGCTGAACGTGTTCCCGCTGCCGAATGCCACCGACCGTGCCGTGACCGGCGGCAATTACAACTACCAGTTCCAGGAAAGCCTCGACGTGCCGCGGCACCAGCATCTCGGGCGCGTTGATTTCCGCCCGACCGCGAAGGATGCGATCTACACGCGCGCGTCCACGTGGTACGCCGACAATCAGGGCTTCGCGGTGCCGGCGGGGGCGGCGAACTGGGGGCTGCTCGGGCAGCACTACACGTTCAAGGACTTCAGCCTCATCACCGACTACACGCGCATTCTGTCGTCAGCGCTCGTGAATGAAGTGTCGGTCGGCTATCGCCACAGCACGGAAGCAGGTTCCGCGCTGAGCCAGCAGGGGCTCGACGCGGTGACGCGAAGCCACATCGGCTACACGCTCGGCCAGTTCAATCCTTCCATCAATCCGCTGGGGATCATTCCGGTCGCCTCGTTCTCGGGAGCGATTGCCAATCCCGCGGCGATTACCTTTGAGGGACGTTTTCCGCTCACCGGCGCCGACACGTTCGTGACGGTGAATGACACGCTGTCGCTCGCGCGCGGGTCGCACACCTACAAGGCGGGATTTTATCTGGAGCACGCGCGCAACGAGGAAGGGAAGACCGGCACGTTCTCGGGCAACTACGAGTTCAACGTCGACACGACGAACCCCTTCGATACGCGGCATCCGTACGCGAACGCGCTCATCGGATCCTTCCGCTCGTACACGGAATCTTCGGCGAGGCCCGGCGGCGACGGCACCGCGAACGTCCTCGAATGGTTCGCGCAGGACACGTGGCGCGCGACGCGCAAGCTCACGCTCGACTACGGCGCGCGCTTCGGCTGGTACACGAACTGGGTCCAGAAGGACGGCGCCGCCGCTGCGTTCTCGCTCGAGCGATACGATCCGAAGAAGGCGCCGCAGCTCTATCAACCGACACTCGTCGGCACGGCGCGGCTCGCGCTCAACCCGGTTACGGGGCAGACCGCGCCCGCCGTACTCATTGGCGCGCTCGTACCCGGCACCGGCGATCCGAACAACGGGCTGGTGCTCGGATCGGACTCGAGCTACCCGAAAGGCTTCAGGAATCAGGCACCCGTGCTGGTCGAGCCACGCGTGGGATTCTCGTTCGATCCCACCGGCCGCGCGAAGACCGCGTTCCACGGCAGCTTCGGCATCTTCCACAACACCCGCGTGTCGGGCAACGTGAACTGGCAGGCGTCGCGAAATCCACCGCTGCAGCTCAACTCCCAGATTTTCTACGGGACGATGAACACGCTGCTGCAGTCGACTGGCTCGGTGTTTCCAAGCACCGTGCAGGGTTTTGACCAGGAAATCCAGACGCCGACGCTGTACAGCTATAGCAGCGGCTTCCAGCACGACATCGGGTGGAACACCGTCGTCGACGTCGCGTACGTCGGATCGCAGACGCGGCACCTGCTGCAGACGCGCAACCTGAACGTCGTGCCGTACGGCGCACGATTCCTTGCCGTCAACCAGGATCCCACGCGTCCGGGAAGTCCGCTGCCCGACAACTTCTTCCGGCCGTTTCCCGGGTATGGCGACATCAACTTTTTCGAGAACACCGGGATCGCGGACTACAACGCGCTGCAGCTGCAGGCCAACCGGCGCTTCACGCACGGCGTGCAGTTCGGCGTGGCCTACACGCTGTCACGATCGCGCGACTACTCGTCGGGCCAGGAGACCGGCACCAACCCCGGGCGGCTGCCGACGTACGCCAACGTGCGCGACTTCACGTACGGCCTGTCGTCGTTCGATCAGACGCACGTCGCGGTGATCAATTACCTGTGGGATCTCCCGAAGGCCAGCACGCTTTGGAACAACCCTGTCGTCCGCGCGGTCCTCGACAACTGGCAGATGTCGGGCATCACCGCGTTCGCCAGCGGCACGCCCTCCGGCGTCTCGCTCTCGCTCGTCGACTCAGGAACGGACCTGACGGGAGGGGGAGACGGCACGCGCGTCGTGGTCACGGGGGATCCGTCGATCTCGAATCCAAGCTTCACGCGCTGGTTCGACACGAGCGTCTTCGGACGCCCGGCGCGGGGGGACCGGGGCAACGGCAAGAAGGACATCATCCGGATGCCGGGCGTGAACAACACGGACGTGACGTTCTTCAAGCGGATCCCGTTCGGCGGCGGCCGCCGGACGCTTCAGCTCCGCTGGGAGATGTACAACGTGTTCAACCACACGCAGTTCAACGGCGTCGACACGACGGCGCGCTTCGACGCAGCTGGCAAGCAGGTCAACCCCACCTTCGGCCAGGTAACGAGCACGCGCTCCCCGCGGATCATGCAGGGCTCGCTTCGGTTCAGCTTCTGATTTGGAAATTTGGAAATTGGGAAATTTGGAAAATCTAGGGCAACGAGGAGGCTTGCAGAATCTGCGTACAAGTTGAGACACACTTCGCGTTTTCTTGAGAAAAACGTCCGGCATGGCTGGTGCTCTGGTGTCAGCCATGAATCAATATCAACTGCGTATAGACCGTTGAATCAAGGCAGAAGAAGGCGGTACGAAAAAAGAGCGCGCCAAGTAACTGGCGCGCCCACATTCCCAAATTCCCAAATTTACCCGACGATCTGCGCGATCGTGTCGCGGTTGATCTGAATCTTCATCCGCTGCCGCGCCTTCGCCATGTAGGCGGCAAAGAACTTCTGCTTGCGGTCGTTGAGGAGCTCGGTCTTGAGCGTGTCTTTCTGTTTCGCGAGCTCGTCGGCGGCGACATCCTTGCGCTCGAGGACCTTCACGATCGCGGCGCCGTTGTCGGTGACGATGGGATCGCTCACGGCGCCTGCCGGTAGCGAGAAGGCCGCGGCCTCGAGTGCCGGGCTCACGCCGGCGTCACCGATCGGCGCGCCGCGCGCGATGAGATCGGTTGTCTTGACATCCAGGCCCGCGGCTTTCGCCGCCTTGTCGAAGTCTCCCGACTTCATCTCGGCGTTGATCGAAGCGGCTTTCTGGCGCGCGGTCTCGATCGCCTTCTGCTTCAGGACGTCGTCGCGCACCTTCATCTTCACTTCGTCCAGCTTCGGCACGTAGGGCGCCTGCCTGCCGGTGACGGTGATGAACGCGTAGCCCTGCGGCGTGCGCAGCGGCTCGCTCACTTCGCCGTCCTTCAATGAGGATGCGGCCTGTCCGACGGCGGGCGCCATGCCGATTCCCGCGATCGGCTCGTCCTGCTGGAAGAGACCGGACTCGCCGCTCTGCAGACCCCTCGCGCGTGCGACCGATTCGAAGTCGCCGGGCTTCTTGAGTTCGGAAGCGACTTGATCGGCGAGCTTCTGCGCCGCGGTCTGCGCCTGCTCGTACTTCAACTGGTCCTCGATCTGCGCGCGCACTTCCGCGAGCGTCTTCTGAGAGGCGGCACGCTTATCGGTGACCTTGATGATGTGGTACCCGTACTGCGTCTTCACGAGGTCGCTCAACTGCCCTGGCTGCAGCGAGAACGCGACCTTGTCGAACTCGGGAACCATCTGACCCTTGCCGAAGAAATCGAGGTCGCCGCCTTTGACGGCGCTCCCCTCATCCTGCGAGTTCTTCTTCGCGAGCTCTGCGAAGTCTGCGCCGGCCTTGATTTTCGCGAGCAGTTCTTCCGCCTGCTTCTTCACCGCCGCGTCGTCCTTCCCCTCCGTCTTCAGAAGGATGTGGCTCGCGCGGACCTGCTCCGGCGTGGAGTACTGCTGGATGTTGTCGTTGTAGGCGCGCTCGATCTGCTGGCCCGTGACCGTCGCCTTCTGGCGCAGCGCTTCCTGGTCGATCGTGAGATAGCGGACCTTGCGCTTCTCGGCGATGCGATAGGTCTCCTTGTGATCCTCGAACCACTTCGCGACCTCGGCGTCGGTCGCCACGGTCGCTTCGCGGAACTTGTCGGCGGGGAAGTTCACGACCGCGACCTTCACCTTTTCATTGCGCCGTTTGAACTCGGTCACGACGTCGGAGTCCGCCACGGTGATCCACCCGGTCAGCGCCGCCTGCAGCTTCTCGGCGACGATGCTGCGGCGGACCTGGTCCTCGAATTCGTCCACGCGCAGCGGCGGCGTCTGCATCCGGAGCAGCTGCCGGTACCGCTGATCTCCGATGAACTGCCCGTTCTCCTGGAACGCCGGCAGCGACAGGATCCGCTCGCGCACTTCCGCGTCGCTCGCCTTGATCCCCAGCCGCTTCGCTTCCGCGAGCGACGCCTCTTCCTGGATCATCTGCTGGACGATGCGCTGATCGATCCCGAGCTGCTTGAGCAGCCGTTCGTCGACATTGGCGCCGTACGACTGCCGGTACTGCATCATCTGCTGCTGGTAGACGCGGCGGAATTGCCCGGCGGTGATCTCGCGCCCCTCGACGTCAGCAACGACGGCGTTGCTGGCGGCTCCCTGCGCGCTCTCTTTCATGAAACTGGGGATATAGAGCATCACGAACGCCAGCACCACGATAGCCAGGCTCCACTTGAGCCAGCCGCGATGGCGCCGCATCCGATCGAGCATTGTCATGGGCGTCGAAGACCTCTGGTAAGGGAAAAGGCGATTATGCCACGACTTACGGGCGATCCGACCCCGTTCGGGGCTCGTCCATGTGCTATATTTGCGGGGGATAGAAGGACTTAGAGGGATCCGGCATTCCGCAGCCTCGCATCCGCCGTCCATCGGGCACGCGTGTGCCGGCCCGGAGCCGGCGTTCGCCGTCACCGTCCACCCGGGTGGACCTCGCCAGCCGGCTTCGGCCGTTGCAGAGCGTGCTGCGGAGCCGCCTTTCACGGGCTGACGTCCTCACCGAAGTGATCAGAGAAGTCAACGCTTCGCTCGACCCCGAACGGGTCGCGGACGCCATCGTTGCGCGTGCGTCCGAATGGCTGCCGGCGCCGGCGTGGGTCATCTACGCCGTCGACGCGACTGGCGTACGCACGTTCGCCGCGCGCGGCGTGACGCAGACGCTCGAACCCGCGGCCGTCGCGGTCGGGAACTGGGTGCTCAAGAACGGCGAGGTCTGCGCGGCGATGAACGTCTCGTCCGACTCACGCTTCGGCGTCAGCGCAAGCGCATCGGCGATCGCCTTTCCGCTCGATTGCCGCGGACGCACCGTCGGCGCGCTGGTCGGTCTCGATCGCGGCGTCGCGTCGCGCGAGCCGCGGCTGCTGCCCGGGACGCAGGCTGCCGTGCTGCGCGCGCTCGAGCCGGGGGCGATCGCGCTCGATAACGCCCTGAGGGTCGCGCGGGCGGAGGCGCTGTCGGTCACCGACGACCTGACACAACTCTACAATTCGCGCTATCTCTCGCAGGTGCTGCGCCGGGAAACCAAGCGCGCGTCCCGTAGCGGACGTCCGCTGTCGCTGCTGTTCATCGATCTCGACGGCTTCAAGTCGATCAACGACACGCATGGCCACTTGTACGGCAGCCGGGCGCTGGTCGAGGCGGCGGGACTCATTCGACAGAGCGCGCGCGAAACCGACGTGGTCTCGCGCTTCGGCGGCGACGAATTCGCGTTGATCCTCCCCGACACCGGCAGCGAAGGCGCGGCGGCGGTCGGCGAACGTGTCCGCGAACGCGTCAACGCGCACCGGTTCCTCGAGGGGGACGGGCTCGACATTCATCTCACCGTGTCCGTCGGAGTCGCAACGCTCCCAGACGTGGCCGCATCGACCGAGGGACTCATCCAGGCCGCGGACGAAGCGATGTACCACGTGAAGGATCACGGCAAGAACGGCATTTACATCGCTGGCAGCGGAAGCGAGGAGCGGATTTGAGTCTACGGTCACTGTTTTCTTTGTTCTCGAGCGATCTCGCCATCGACCTCGGGACCGCCAACACCTGCGTCTACGCGCGCGGCAAAGGGATCGTCGTCAACGAACCCTCGATCGTCGCGATCAACAAGGTGAACGGGCGCATCGAGGCGGTCGGCAAGGACGCCAAGGAGATGCTCGGGCGCACGCCGGGCAACATCGTGGCGATCAAGCCGATGAAGGATGGCGTCATCGCGGATTTCGAGGTGACCGAGAAGATGCTCACCTACTTCATCAAGAAGGCGCACAACCGCAACGTCTGGGTGCGTCCGCGCATCGTCATCGGCGTCCCGTCAGAGATCACGCAGGTCGAGAAGCGCGCGGTGAAAGACAGCGCCTATCGCGCGAAGGCCAGCGAGGTCTACCTGGTCGAAGAAGCGATGGCCGCGGCGATCGGCGCCGGGATGCCCATCACCGAGCCGTCGGGCAACATGATCGTGGACATCGGCGGCGGCACGACGGACATCGCCGTGATCTCGCTCGCCGGCATCGTCTACAGCAAGGCAGTCCGCGTCGCCGGCAACGAGATGGACGACGCGATCATCCAGTACATCAAGAAGACGTACAACCTGCTGATCGGCGAGCGCACCGCGGAAGCGATCAAGATGGAGATCGGTTCCGCCTACCCGCTCGAGGATCGCATGACGATGGAGATCAAGGGACGCCACCTGATTGAAGGCGTCCCGAAGACGATCACCATCACCGACGAAGAGATTCGCGAGGCGCTCGCGGAGACGGTGAACGTGATCGTCGACGCGGTGCGCGTCGCGCTCGAGCGGACGCCGCCGGAACTGTCGGCCGACATCGTCGATCGCGGCATCGTGCTGACGGGCGGCGGGTCGATGCTGAAAAATCTGGACAAGCGGCTGCGGGAAGAGACCGGGCTGCCGCTCGCGATGGCGGAAGATCCGCTGTCGTCCGTCGTGCTCGGCGCGGGGCGCATGCTGTCGGATTTCAACCTGCTGCGCAAGATCTCGATCGACTGATCGTGTCGATGCCCGAAATCCGATGTTCGATGTCCGTCTCGGGGCAATGCCACGGTCATGATTGGCCATCGGATATCGGCCATCGGACTTCGAATCACTGATGCTTGATATCCGCAAGCGAACCGGGTGGATCTTCTTCGGCGCGATGATGGCGCAGATCCTCCTGATTTCCGCGCAGGTGCAGACGAAGAGCGGCGTGCGCGCGCTGCAGGCGGTAACGTTCGAGGTCTTCTCGCGGATCGAGTTCGGGACGGCATCGGTGGTCAGCGGCGTGCGCCGCGTGTGGGGCGGATACATCGGGCTCCGCGGCGCGAAAGCGGAGAACGAAGCGCTGCGGCAGCGGGTGGCGGCGCTCGAAGTGCAGCTGCAGCAGGAGCACGCGCTGGCGATGAGGTCCGAGCGGCTGCAGATGCTGCTCGACATGAAGACGCACGGCACGGTGCCGACGCTCGCGGCGGAGGTCATCGCCGGTAACCCGGATCCGGTGATGCGTACGGTGACGATCAACCGGGGCAGCGGCGACGGGGTGTCGGCCGACATGGCTGTGATCGCCCCTGGCGGCGTGGTTGGCCGGATTATCGGGCCCGTCGTGCGCCACGCGGCGCGCGTGCAGCTGCTCATCGACCGCAACGCGGCGGCCGGTGCGATGATGGAACGGACCCGCGCGGGAGGAATGGTGGTCGGGGTCGAAGCGAACCCGCCGCTGCGGATGGAGCTGGTCTCGAACCTGACGGACGTCAAGCCAGGAGATGCGGTCGTCGCTTCGGGCGTGGACGGGATTTTTCCGAAGGGGTACCTCATCGGCCGTGTAGAGCGCGTCGATCGCGGCACCGGGCTCTACCGCACCATCAGCGTCCGGCCGGGCGTAGAGTTCTCGAGTCTCGAGGAAGTGCTCGTCGTGCTGAGCTCGCCGCGGCCGGCGTCGCGCGACGAGGACGTGAAGTGAAGTCGGCGGCGGTGATCCTCGCGATCGTCGCCGCGCTGGCGCTCCAGACGACATTGTCGGGACTGCTGGCGGGGGGAGCGATCGCCGTCAACTTGGTGCTCGTCGCGGTCGTGTACCTGGCACTGTCGTACGGCGCGGTGACGGGGTTGATGACGGGGATGATCGGCGGCCTGGCGCAGGATGCGCTGGCCGGGGGAATCGTGGGCCTCGGCGGGATGTCGAAAACGCTGATCGGATTCCTGGTCGGCGTGCTCGGCGCGCAGTTCAACCTGTCCACGACGCTGCCTCGGCTGGTGATGTTCGTGGCGGCGACGTTCGTCCATCAGATCGTGTTCGAAGGGCTGCACGCCATGATCGGCGGGCGGCACTTCAGCCCGCAGTGGACGGCGACGTTCCTCCAGGCGCTGGCAAACGGTTTGATTGGTGTAACCGCGTTTCTCCTGGTGGAGAACGGTCCCGGCGCGCTGCAGCGCCGCCGGATGCGGCGCGCGAGTCTTGGTAAACGGCGATACTGAGTAGTAGACGGTAGACGGTAGACGGTAGACAAAATTTTATGGCGACCACCAGTCTGTTGCCCGACGATCGACGCAGCCTGACCCTTCGCCTGGGGGTGCTGCAGTACATGGTCGCGCTGCTGTTTGCGGCCCTCGCGGTGGGTTTCTGGATTTTCCAGATCGCCCAGCACGAGAAGTTCCGCGAGATGGCGGAGAACAACCGGACGCGGCGGCTGCCGCTGCCCGCGCCGCGCGGCGTGCTGCTCGATCGCGACGGCAAGGTGCTCGTGGAGAACGAGAGCACGCTCAACATCGGGCTCGTCCGCGAGCAGACGAAGAACATTCCCGAATTGCTGCGCGCGCTCGCTGCCGCCACGGGGGTCGACGAGTTGCAGCTGCGCGATGTCGTGAACCGCCGCCGCCGCGAGCCGACTTATCGGCCGATCGTGTTGATTGAAAACGCGTCGCGCGAGCAGGTCATCGCGATGTGGGCGCGGCGCCTCGAATTGCCCGGCGTCTTCTACCAGGAAGTGCCGTCGCGCAAGTACCCGGCTGCGGACATGGCGGCGCACCTGTTTGGCTACGTCGGCGAAGTCACCGAGCCGCAGTTGCAGCGTGCGGATTATCAGGGTGTCGAACCTGGGTCGCTCGTCGGCCAGGCCGGCATCGAGCTCTCGTACAACAGGCAATTGATGGGGATCGACGGCAACAAGACCGTCGTCGTCAACAGCGTCGGCCGCGAAATCCGCGCGCTCGACGAATTGCCGCCGACCACCGGACATCCGTTGCAGCTGACCATCGACGCCGACGTGCAGAAAGCGACCGAGGACGGCTTCGCGGCAACCGGCTTCGACGGCGCGGCCGTGGTCCTCGATCCGCGCAACGGCGAAGTGCTGTCGTTTACCAGCCGGCCGGCCTTCGATCCGAACGCCTTTACCGCGGGGATCGATCGCGCGACGTGGAACTCGCTCATCAACGATCCACTCAAGCCGCTGCAGAACCGCGCGCTGCAGGGCACGTATTCTCCGGGCTCGACGTTCAAAATGGCTGTCGGACTCGCCGGGCTCGAGGAAGGCGTCATCACGCCGGACTTCCACGTTCACTGCGGCGGCGGCGCGACCTTCTACGGGCGCTACTTCAAGTGCTGGAAGAAAGGCGGGCACGGTTCGATCGATCTGCGCCACGCGATCGAGCAGTCGTGCGACGTGTACTTCTACACCGTCGGCAACATGCTCGGCGTCGACAGAATCAACAAGTGGGCGACGCTGTTCGGGCTCGGCGTGAAGTCGAACATCGATTTGCCGAACGAACTCAGCGGGCTGGTGCCCTCAACGGAATGGAAGGCGACGCACACGAAAGAGAAGAAATGGTACGCGGGCGAGACCATTTCGGTTGCCATCGGCCAGGGACAGGTGTCCGTGACGCCGGTTTCGCTCGCGGTCTACACGGCTACGCTGGCGAACGGCGGCACACGCGTGACGCCGCACCTCGTAAAGGCGGCCGACGATGGCCAGGGATTGAAGCCTGTCCCGCCGCCGCCGCCGCAATCCAAGGTCGAAGTGTCGCCCGAGAAGCTCCAGGCGATCCGGGATGGCATGTGGCTGGTCGTCAATGGCGGCGCCGGCACCGCGACGCGGGCGAAGATCCCCGGCAAGGACGTGTGCGGAAAGACCGGCACTGCGCAGGTGATCTCGAATCTGGGCCGCAGCTCGGCGAGGACGACGAAGAACCTGCGCGACCACGGCTGGTTCACGTTCTTCGCGCCGCGTGACAATCCGGAGATCGCCGGCGTCGTCTTCCTGGAACACGGGATTCACAGCGCCAACGCCGCCTCGGTCGCCAAACACATTCTCGAAACTTACTTCGCGAAGAAGGACGGCAAGCCGCTGCCGCCGCCACCCACGCGCGAAGACATGCGCCTCGACCTCCGCGATCCGTTTGCGCGAGCGGCCATCGGCGGCGGCGGCCAGTAACGGTCATGTTCGAACGCAGACTTTACTTCCACGTCGACTGGCTCCTGCTGGGGGCGATCCTGATCCTCGCAGGGATCGGGGTCGCCGAAATCTACAGCACGACCTACCTGCAGACTGCGACCGGCGGTCACTCGGGAACGCAGCCCGTGACGCAGCTCTACGCTCTGGGCATCGGCCTGGTGGCGCTGCTCGTCTGTCTGATGGTCGACTATCGGGTCTTCGCCGAGCATTCGCTGTTCGTGTACGGTTCCGTGGTCGTCCTGTTGATCTTCGTGCTGTTCAAGGGATCGACCCAGATGGGCGCGCAGCGCTGGATCCCCCTCGGTCCTTTCCATCTGCAGCCTTCCGAGTTCGCTCGCATTGCCGTCGCCCTGATCCTCGCGATGTATTTCGGGGAGAACCGGCGCGGCGCGAAGAACACCGGAGATCTGATCATCGGCGGCATTCTCACGTGCGTGCCGCTGCTGCTGATCGCGAAACAGCCCGACCTCGGCACTGCAGTGACGCTGCTGCCGGTGTTCGTCGGCGTGGCGTTCCTCGCGGGGCTGCGGCTCCGGCTGCTGGGCGTGCTCGCCCTCGCCGCAATTCTCGTGGCGCCCGTCGCGTGGAAATTCGGGTTGAAGGACTATCAGCGCCAACGCATCCAGACGTTCCTCGACCCGGAACAGGATCCGCGCGGCGCCGGCTACCAGACGATCCAGGCGCGCGTCACCGTCGGGTCCGGCGGTCTCATCGGCAAGGGATTCCGCAACGGCACGCAGGGGCAATACAAGTTCCTGCCCGTCGCGCATAACGACTTCATCTTCTCGGTCCTCGCGGAAGAGGAGGGCTTCGTCGGCATCCTCACCGCGCTGGGCCTGTACCTGTTCGTCATTTTGCGATCTCTCGAGGCGGCACGGCTGGCCAAGGACCGCCTCGGCGCGTATCTGGTGGGAGGCATCATTTCCGGGTTTGCGTTCCAGGTGATTTACAACGTGTCGATGTCGGCCGGCCTGGCGCCGGTAAAGGGAATCACGCTGCCGCTCATGAGTTATGGCGGCTCGTCCCTCATCGCATCGCTCGCGGGTTTCGGTCTCATCCTCAATGTGCGGATGAGGCGATTTACGAATTAGGCGGATTGATGCTGCTGCTTCTTTGTGCGCTCATCCGCGGCTGGAGTTTAGGCAATGAACAAGGAGATGATCATCTCCTCGGGCGCCCACGATACGCGTGTGGCGATTCTCGAGGACGACCAGGTCGTCGAAGTCTTCATCGAGCGCGAGAATCAGCGCGGCGTCGTCGGCAACATCTACAAGGGACGGGTCTCGAAGGTCCTCCCGGGGATGCAGTCGTCGTTCGTCGACATCGGGCTCGAGCGCGACGCGTTCCTCTACGTCACTGAAGTCGTCAACACCGTCGAGGAGTTCGAGAAGCTCGCCGGGGAGGATGACGACGACGAAGACGGACGAAAGAAGAAAGAAGAAGGAACCGCAGAGGGCGCCGAGGGAGCTGACGCTGCAGACGCGCCGCTGACCAGGATCGCGGAGAGGCGTGATCGCGATCGCGACCGGAGCGGAGCGAGCGCCGAAGCGCGAGCGCAGCGAAGGGAGCCAGGCGGGGTGCAGGGGCCCCCGCCGAAAATAGAGGACCTGCTCAAGGAAGGGCAGGAGATCCTCGTCCAGGTCGTCAAGGAACCGCTCGGCACCAAGGGAGCGCGGCTCACCTCGCACGTCACGATGCCAGGCCGTTTCCTGGTATTCATGCCGACGGTCGATCACGTCGGCGTCTCGCGCAAAATCGAATCGCGCGAAGAGCGGTCGCGCCTTCGCGGCATCGTCAAGCAGTTCCGCGAGCAGCACGGATTCACCGGCGGCGTGATCATCCGCACCGCCGCCAGCGGCCGGTCCGAGGCGGACATCGTCAGCGACCTGTCCTACTTCCACGAGATCTGGACGCAGGTCCGGAGCAAGATGGAGAACCGGCGCCCGCCGGCCGTCCTGTTCCAGGAGCAGAGCCTCGTCACGAAGCTGCTCCGCGACATGCTGACGGAGGACTACACCGCGATCCGGCTGGACGACGAGGCGGAGCACCGGCGCGTCGTTGCGCTCGTCGAGCGCATCATGCCCAGCCTGCTGCCGCGGGTGAAGCTCTACACGAAGGAATTCCCGATCTTCGAGGAGTACGGGATCCAGGCAGAGATCGACAAGGCGCTCCGTCCGAAGGTCTGGCTGAAATCCGGCGGCTATCTCGTGATCAATCCGACGGAAGCGCTCGTCGCGATCGACGTCAACACCGGACGCTACGTCGGGAAGAAGTCGAGCGGCCGGCTCGAGGACACGATCGTCAAGACGAATCTGGAAGCGGTGAAGGAAATCGTGCGGCAGATCCGGCTGCGCGATCTGGGCGGCATCATCGTCCTCGACCTGATCGACATGGAGGAGAAGAAGAACCGGCAGCGGGTCTTCCAGGAGGTCGAGAAGGAGCTGCGCAAGGATCGGTCGCCGTCGAAGGCGCTGCAGGTGTCGGACTTCGGCCTCGTGATCGTCACGCGCAAGCGCGTGAAGCAGAGCCTCGAGCGGCAGCTCACCGAGCCGTGCCCGTACTGTTCGGGATCAGGCTCGATCAAATCGAGCGCGACGATCTGCTACGAAATCCTCACCGAGTTGAAGAAGGTCGGGCAGGAGCTGGATGGCCAGGGCGTGCTGCTGCGGGTCAACCCCGATATCGCCCGGGCGTTGAAGGAAGAGGAGAGCGCGGTCCTGCGCGAGCTGCAGCAGGTGCTCGGCAGGCCGGTGACGATCCGGCCCGACGCGCACCTGCATCACGAACAGTTCGACGTTATGGCGATCTAGCGGACTGATGCTGTCGGGCACGGGCCGCTCCGCATGTCGCGCAGAGAATGCTGCGCGTGTCGGGCAGCGGCGCTGCGCACCTACCTCTGCTGGCACCCCGCTTGCTTCTGAAGCCGCCCGGGCAGGCTGTCGATATAATCCACTACAGACGGGTATGGCCCGCCCTGAGGATTCAGGCTTGGAGGCAGAGATGAAGCAGTTCGTGATGGCAGGCACCCTCGCGGGCGCCCTGGCGTTTGGCGGCTCGGCGCTTGCGCAGCAGCCGGCCCCGCAGACGCCACCCCCGGCACCAAAACCCGCGGCGGGCGCCCCGAAGACGACACCCGACACCGACAAAGCCCAGCCCGAGCAGAAGACGCCGGCCCGGCCGCGCCGCACTGCACGCGCAGCAGGCGAGAACCCATCGGGCACGCATACCGCGCCCAAAGCGCAGCCGACGACCACTGACGAACCGACAGCCCCTGGCGCGATGGCGCTCGGTACCGTCCGACTTCCGAAGGGCTTGAAAGCAGACGGCAAGGAACTGCCTGCGGGCAGCTACCAGGTACGTCTGACGGCCGACGAAGCAAAACCAGACGCGAAGGGCAGCACGGAAAAGCTCGAGCGATGGGTAGAGTTCGTAAGGGGCGGTCAGGTCGCGGGCCGCGAAGTGGTCTCGATCGTACCCGCTGCCGAAACGAAGCTGGTCCAGAAGGACACGCCTCCCCCGTCAGGCGGCTACAAGGTTGAAACGCTCAAGGGAGGCGATTACGTGCGCCTCTGGATCAATCGGGGCGGTAACTACTACCTAGTACACCTGCCCAACAGTTAAGAGACTTGTCGGGTAGGGGCGCGGAGCAGTGTTCGCGCTCGCCTCTGCCCGACACGCGCAGGACTCCTGCCCGAAACGCGGAGCGGCCCTGCCCGACACGCGCAGCACTCCTGCCCGAAACGCGGAGCGGCCCTGCCCGACACGCGCAGCGGCCCTGCCCGACACGCGCAGCGGCCCTCACGCGGAGCGGCCCTGCCCGACACGCGCAGCACTCCTGCCCGACACGCGCAGCGGCCCTGCCCGACACGCGCAGCGGCCCTGCCCGACACGCGCAGCGGCCCTGCCCGACACGCGCAGCGGCCCTGCCCGACACGCGCAGCGGCCCTTTGCCCGTCTACCTCTTTGAAATAACGATCGAACCGCTGAACGTCGTGAGATCCAGGACGGCGCTGCCGTCGCCGAACGTGCCGTTGAGGACGGTCCGCCGGCCGCGACGGCTGGTCTGGGTGCCGCGCGTGACAATGTCGAAGTCGGAGCGGATGTCACCGGAGAAGGAGTTGGCGTCTACCTCGAACCCGGCGTTGCCCGACAGGTACAGCCGCACTTCGCCGGAAAAGGATTTGAGCTCGTAGCGGCCGTTGCGCGCGAGCGCGCCGACGAACCCGACGCTGCCGCTCGTGCTGTTGGCGCTGACGCGGTCGCATTGCAGGTCATCGAGCTTGACGTTGCCGCTGACCGAGCCCGCGTCGATGCGCCGCGCATTGACGCGGCGCAGGATGACGTCGCCGCTGACGCTCGAGGACTCGAGCGCACCATCCACCTGCGCGTCGGAGATCTCCACACTGCCGGAGATCGTCTTTGCCGCGCTGATCCGTCCCGCGCCGCTGATGCGAATGTTGCCGCTCACCGAGTTCGCGCTGACGTCCCCCTTGATGTCGGTCACCTTGACGCTGCCGGAGATGGACTCGACGGAGATGCGCGTCCCCGCCGGTGCGGACACGTTGTAGGCGACCGAGACGTTCACGTTGCGCCGGCTGTAGCGCCGCGCGTCGTCGCTGCTCGGATAGCGCGTTCTCACATCCGCCCGGCCGCTGCGCTCGGTGACTTCGACCTGCACGAGCTGCAGCAGCTCGCGCGCGTCGTTGACGTCGCGTCCGCGCGCCGTCTTCACGATTTCAATGGTCGTGTCAGAGCCATTGGCGCGCGTGATGACGATATCTCCTGCGATGTTGGCGAGGCCGAGCACGCCGTTCGCGCCGAGCTTCAACGTTCGCGTCGTCCGCTCGGTCTGTTCCTCGCGGTTGTCGTCGCGGTTGCGCCCCTGGTAGCTCGCGGCGACAATTGCGCGCGCCTTTTCCTTGACGAGGATGCGATCGGGGTAGACCTGCGCGGCTGCCATGCGTGGCAGCGCGATCAGCGCCAGGACGATTAATGCCAGAACCCTTTTCATGACTTGTTCACCAGCTGCGCCGCGGCGGCGTTGTTGCCCTTTCGCATCTCGTTGATCAGCGCGATCGTGTCCTGCAGCAGCGAGACCTTCTGGCGGAGCGCCTCGAACAGCGTCTCGCGCGCGGCCACGCTGGCTGGTTCCGACTTCACCGCGATGCGGTTTTCCGCGATCGCCTGGTCGATGATTCCGAGGTTCTTCTCGATCGTCGCCGACGTGCCCGGGTCCAGCGCCTGCTGGTTCGCCTTCGCCACTTTCTCGAGATCCGCAATTGCTTTTTCGAATTGCTGCTGCGCCACGTCTACTTCGTTCTGTACGGTTTCGACGGATTTCCCGTCGACCGCGTTGCCGGTGCTCACGGCAGGCGGCGTGGTCTGTCCCGTCGGCGGCACGGTCACCGGTTTTGGCGCGAGCAGCGTCACCGCCGATGCGATGGCGATGATCACCGCCGCGGCCGCCGCGAGCCACGCCACGTAGCCGTGGCGGCTGCGCGCCACCGGCGCCTCCTCACGGATCCGTCCTTCCTGCCGCAGGCGTCCCGCGATCTGCAGCCACGCGCGCGGCGGCGCTTCGAGCGCCGGCAGCGCCGCGGCGGCGTCGTGGATCCGCTGCAGATCGTCGCGCAGCGCGCGGCAGTCGGCGCACTGGTCAAGGTGCATCTCGAGCTCCGCGCGGCGGATCGATCCGATCGTCCCGTCCACGGCTTCGTGGATTGAATTCAGATACTGCGAACAGTTCATGACGCTTGCCGGTAGACGGTCGACCGTAAACAGTAAAACGTTGCTAGCGACGCTCTACCGATTACCGTTTACCGCTTACCCCCTCTTTCCCCCTCAACAACCCTCTGAGCCGCAAGCGCGCTTTGTGCACCTGCGACTTCGACGTGCCCTCCGCGATGCCGAGCACCTCGGAGACTTCCCGATGTTCCAGCCCCTCGACATCGTGCAGCAGGAACGCGGCGCGGCATCCTTCCGGCAGCTCGGCGAGCGCGCGCTCCAGGTCGATCCGATCGATCGCGCGGTCCGCCAGCCGATGACCCGACGCATCGGCGAGCAGCGTCGCGTCGTCCAGACCGTCGGTGAGCTGGCCGGTCCGCGCCGCGCGGCTGCGCACGTGGTCGAGAATCTGGTTCATGGCCAGCCGATACAGCCACGTGCCCAGCGCCGCCTCGCCGCGGAAGCTCTCCAGCTTGCGGTGCGCCGACAGGAAAATCTCCTGCAGCATGTCTTCCGCGTCGGCTGGATTCCCGAGCATCCGAACCGCAAGGCTGAACAACCGCCCGGAATGCTGACGGTACAGCTCTTCGAAGGCTCCCAGCTCACCGCGCCGGCAGCGTTCCACCAGCTGTAGCTCTGATTCTTTAGACGTCACGATGGTCACGCCGCGTTGCCCGGACACGACCTTACCTACGATAAATAAAGCGTTTTCGATCGAAATCGCGGATACGGGTGCCCGCCACGGAGACCCCTTCGGCGGCCAGCAGCGCGCGTTTGAGCCCCTCGCTGCCACCGTAGCCGCCGAGCCGTCCGCCCGCCGCGATGACACGGTGGCAGGGGACGCCGGCGACCCGGCACCCCTTCATGATGTTCCCAACCGCCCGCGCCGCACGCGGCGCGCCGGCCGCCGCCGCGACATCCCCATAGGTCGCCACTCTTCCTGGCGGGATCCTTCGCACCGCCGCCAGCACGCGCATTTGGAAATCTGGAAATTTGGAAATCTGGAAATCTCGCATGCGTTCGTTACTGCGAACGCGTTAACAGCGCCGGCGGTAGCCGGTGCGATGCCCGATTACCAAATTACCCGATTTCCAAATTTCCAAATGGCTGCGCGTCAGAAGACGAGGCGCAGCCCTGCGCCCGCCTGCACGCCGCCGGCATCAAACGAGACCGAGCGGCCCGCGCCCGCGTTCGCCTTCACGCGCGCGTGCGTGACCTGCACGAGGGCCCCGGCGCCGATGGTCTTCGAGAACATCCACGAAAGGTCGGCGCCGGCATTGAAACCCGCCGCGGTCCGCGGACTGTTGCTGGTCTTCACTCCCGTAAATGCTGCGGTGTCGTACGGATACGTTTCGCTGAAGGTGACGTCCGTGATAATCCGCTGTTCGACATTCAGCACAGAAGGCCCGGCCGTCAGCAGCACGCGAAAGCGTTTCGCCAGCGGCAGCATGGTACCGATCAAGAGGTGCGCTCCCGTCTCTGCTCGAGTTGTGTGCGCCGTCCCCTCGATGTTCCGCAACGTGTTGTCAAAGAAGGGATGGGGCAGTTGCGCGGTCACCTTCGCGGATCCGGAACTGCTCGAGCGCGTGACGCCGAGGCCGATCGAGAGCTGCTTCCACAGGCGGTACCCGCCGCTTGCGGCGATAAGAACGCCGCTTTTCGATGGATAGTCAACCGCGATGTGTTCCTTCTCGGTGTAAAGCGTCAGATCGAACGCGTCGTCAAACGAGCCGGGCGCCGGTTGAATTCCTCCGCTCACGCTGAACCACGCCCGCTCGGATTTGGCACGCGACTGCGCGTGCGCCGGGGGTGCGACGCCGGCGATCGGGAGAAAGAGAAACGCGGCCGTCAGGCGTCGCATGAATGCTCTCCTCAATTGACACCGACAGCGGTCCAGGCCTGCGTCACGGCGCGTTCCGCGTTGCTGTCCGCGCCGTAAAGATCGCGCGCGGCCTGGATTGTGGCAGAGCGGGCGAGCGCAAACGTCGCGTTCGCCGGTAGCATCGACGTGAACGCGCGGTAGAACACCTTTTCGATCTGCTCGCGGTTCGCGCTCCCAACGCCGGTGACCGCGAGACCTGACGTGCGGTTCGTCCCGCCTTCGATGGCCAGATAGAACGCCTGGCTTGCAATTCCCGAGTTGGTGTGGACGCCGCCGTTGTCAGCGCTCCCCGTGTACCTGCGCGAGTAGTGATCGGGATCCCCGTAGGCCTGCGGGTTTTCCATCGATCGGAGGCCGCCGGGCTTCACGACGTCTTCTCCGAGCAAGTAGTCCGCCTTGAGGTCTCCCGAGCCCGCCGGCTGGAAGAAGAACTCGATGCTTGTCCCCATGATGTCGGAGAAGGCCTCATTGAGCGCGCCGGATTCGTTCAGGTAGATCAGGTTCGCGCTGAATTGGGTCACACCGTGACTCAGCTCATGTCCAACCACGTCGAGCGCGCCCGAAAGGTGGTTCCACGATTTTCCGCCGAGCGTGAAGCCCGGCGGCAGACCGACGCCGTAGACCATGTTGCCATTGCCCGCATAGAACGCGTTCACGAAGAAGTCCGAGAACTGGTTGAAGTACAGCGCCAGGTCCGCCTGCGTGCGGTGCACGGGGTTCGCGAGGTTGCGAATCCTGATGTCGTTGTTATTCAGACCGCGCCGGCCAAAGCGCCTGGAGTAGTAGTCGTAGGTGTAGCCTGCGTAGACGTGCGCGTCGTCCACGGCGCCGTCGGTCCAATTGTTGTCGTCGTCGGCGGCAAGGTCAGTGGAGGCGAGCGACAGGCGGCCCGCGAGGTAGTTCACCGTGCGGTTCGGATCCCCCTTCATGTCGTTCGTTTCGATCACCGGAGGCCGCAGCCGATCGACCATCGAGAAATTCGGGCTGCTCCCGCTGACGCTGATCTTCTTGTTATCGCCCAGCACGCCGAGCGCGCGGCCGACGATGCTTTGCGATTCGCGATCGCTGTACTGCATGACCACATCGCCCGACGAGGCATCGAGGAAATACTGGATGATGTCGACCGTGCTGGTGACGGCGCGGATCCGCCACGCGAGCTTGAAGGTTTTGCCATTCTCATTCGGGAGAATGACCAGCTCGGGATCCGCATCCGGTCCCTGTTCCAGGCCGGCGAGCGCATTCACGCGCGTGCGGACATCGTCCGCGCTCAAACCGGGATCTACGGGCACGTCGATCCCCGAGTAGACGTTGCCGAACAGCGACAGGACGATGCCCTGCAAATCCATCTGGCGGCTGATGTCGCCGCCGAACACGCGTACGCCGCGATAGTACTGATCGGCGCGGTCGTTGACGCGTCCGGGAATCTGCGTGTCGTCGCGCACCTGCCGGACGCGCAGCTCGCCGCCTCGCAGCATCGCCTGTGTGATCGAGTCCCACTGCCGCAAATCCCGCTGCGACATCGCCGCGATTGTCGCGAGCCGCACGGCCGGTGCCTGCGCCGCGGGTGAGGGGCCGAAGAAGATGACGCCGCACGCCGCGATCAGGCAGGCGACGGCGGTTCCATTCCGCACGAGACGCATGGGAGGGTTCCTTTCGCTCAGGAGTCTATCGTTTCTTCAGCGCTGAACTGAGGACGCGGCCGTCAGGTGCAGGCAGCCGCACGCCAACGATCGATGCGATCGTCGGCGCAATGTCGGCGGGTGTGACAGCTTCGTCCCTGGCGCCCGCCTGGATGCCCGCGCCATAGAGCAACACCGGGATGCGCTGATCGTAGTCGTACCAGCTGCCGTGTGTCGTTCCGACGGTGGTCATCATCCAGTTCTCGCGCGGAACCACGAAGAGGTCGCCGCTTCGTCCGGGGAAGTATGTCAGCGCGGCCGCACGCAGCTGCGCGTCCTTCGACGTCCTCGCCGCGGCCGTCGAAATCTCGTCGCTCCACAGCACACGTGCCACGCCGGGCACCTTGGCCGTGGCGGCGGCGATGTCGCGCATCGCGCCGCGATCCATTCTGAGCCGGTCGTACACGCCCGGCTTGAAGTAGATCTCTCCGGAGGCCGCGGCGATGAAGGGGCCATCGCCACCCAGCGCGGCTTTCACCGTCGCCTCGATCGTCGCGCGTACCGTCGCGATCGACACGCGGCCGCTGTTAGTAATCTGCTCGGGTATGTCGGCGACACCATGGTCCGAGGCGAAGGCGAGCACGTAATTGTCCGGCCCGACTTTCTTGTCGAGAAAATCGAGCAGCCGTCCGATGGCGTCATCAAGACGGACGATGACGTCCTGCACCTCGTGACTGTGCGGCCCGAACGCGTGGCCGACCGTGTCGAGCATGGAGAAGCTCACGCCGAGAAAGTCGGTCCGATCCTCCGTGCCCAGCTTCATCTCGTCGACGGCCGCTTCGGCCATGCGCTCCAGGTACGCATCGGGGAACGGCGACTGCAGCCAATGCTGCAGGAACACGATGTCGCCGGAAGGCCCGAGCGGGTGCGGAAACGTCGCCGTCCAGCCTGCAGCCCCACCTTCGCCGGGCGCGTTGTCCTCGTACTGGTAGCGTTCCGCCGGGAGCGCGCGCTCCCACACCTTGTCCGCGTCCTTGTCGACGGGATTGCCTTTCAGGTAACCGACGAACCACGGCACTGGCGTCTTCGTGAACGCGCTCGATGTTTCCCATGCGCCGCGATCGCCGAACCACGTCACGAAATCTCCTTCATGGCCGGCGAGGCCGATCGCGGAGCGCGCCTTGATCGACATCGTCGCGACGCGCGATTTGAGCGTGCCGCGCATGATCTCGGCGAGCGTCGGCGCCATCATGCGGAACGCGCTGTCCCCGGCGCCCTGCGACTTGACGTAGCTGATCTCGCTGCTGTCCGGATCGGAGTTGCACGTGACGATCTTGTCCGTGGCACGGTCGTACCACGTGTTCGCGACCATCCCGTGCTTGTAAGGGAACGTCCCGGTGCTCATCGTCACGTGGCCCACACAGGTCACCGTATTGAGATAGGGATATGCCGCGTTCTTGAACCACGCCCCCTGCGTGGTCAGGCGCTTGAGTCCGTGCTCGAGCATCCCCGCGTAGCGCACCGGGTAATCGGCGCGCATCTGATCGACGACGACGAAGACAACGAGCTTCGGCCGCGCACCTTGAGCCCGCAACGGCAGCGCGGGTGCGAGGGTCGTGACGAGCAGGGCAATGACGGCAGCAATCGTTCGCGTGAGCACGTGAGGGAATCCTTTCTTAACGGCGCAGCACGGGCAGGTAGCAGACCGCGCCAATCAGTACATCGTATACGGCGCAGCTGATGGCGTACCAGCGCGGCGCGAGCGCCTCGGGCAGCAGGCCGGGACGATGGGCCACATCCACGACCGCATGCGCCGCGAACGCGAGCGCGAGGATTGTCAGCGCCTGGCGCGGATCGCGGACCATCGTCACGGCGGCGACCACCATGAAGCCGACCGCCAGCGCGATATCGAAGCCGACGCCCGGGTCGTTTTCGCGGACGACCGCGAAGCCGATATACGCGCCGGCGGCGAGCGTGAGCAGGAGCGCGCCCATCTGCGCGAGCCGCAGTTCCTCGACGAGACGCTGCGGTGAGGATGTCGGAATGGCCGCGGCGCGGATTGATTGCCACGTGAAAATGGCGGCGAGCCCGGCGAAGGCAATGAAGACTGTACGCAGCCCTTCGCTCACGCCGATCAGTTCTCGATGAACGTGAGCGGATCGAGATTGTAGTCCGCGGGATCGACGGGACAGGTGACGCTTTCCAGCTCCGTGTCGCTGCGATCGCGCTGCGGTTCCCAGAGGTTGCGCTCGAACGGCAGGTCCAGCCGCGTGCCATCCTTGCCAAACAGCACGCGGACGCGCGGCCGATGAGGATCCGGCGCGTGCACTCGTAACACGACCGCGACCTCCCCCGTGCTGATCTTCACCAGGTTGCCCGGCGGGTAGATGCCGAGCAGCTGCACGAACCGCCGTACCAGATGCTGATCGAGCTGCGATCCTTCGTTGCGCTTCAGGACCGCCATGATGCGATCGGTCGGATACGCCTGCTGGTAGGCGCGCTGCGATCGCATCGCGTCGTAGACGTCAGAGATCGCGCAGAGCATCGATCCGAGGTTCATCGAGTCGCGCGTCACCGTGCGAGGATAGCCGCTGCCATCGAGGCGCAGGTGATGCTCGAACGCGACGATCGGCGCCAGCACGGGCATCTCGGGTGTCCGGCGCAGGATCTCGGCTCCGTCGACTACGTGGCGGCGCATGATGTCGAACTCCTGGTCCGTCAGCTTCTCCGGCTTGTTGAGGATCTCTTTCGGCGTGCGGACCTTGCCGATGTCGTGCATCAGCGCCGACATGCCGAACTCCCGCAGCAGCCTCCCATCGATGCCGAGCGCACGCGCCTGCGCCATGGCGAGGATCGACACGTTTACCATGTGGGTGAACGTGTAGTTGTCATAATTGCGCATCGCGGTCAGCGCCATCAGCGCCGTACGATTCTGCGTGACGGCATCGGCGAGCCCTTCGACTGTCTGCAGCGCCGCGGGAGCGTCGGGGATGCCCTCGGTCTCCGCGCTCTGATAGACGACTTCCGCTGTCTGGACCGCGCCCGAGTACATCTGTCGAATCGCGGCCATATCGCTCGCGATCCCGTCCTGTTTCTTGTTCTCGTCGCTCTTCAGCCGCCCGACCCTGATGTACGGCGTGGAGAGGTCTTTTTCGACATCTCCTCCCTTGCTCCCGAGCCGCGAGAGGTTCGCCATCAGCGTCGTGAGCTCGTCCTGCGTGACGCCGCGCTCGAACGCGATCCGTTCGACCTTGTTTTCCTTCAATTTCTTGATCAGCTCCACCATCGTGGCGCTAACGCGGTGCATGGGCGTGTCCGCGACCACGAGATCGTTGCCGACGATTCCGACGGCGATGGATCCCTGCTGCTGGTGCAGCGCACCGAGCACGGACACCAGGCCGGCCATGTTGCGTGCGACGAGCGGATGGTCGGGCGCGTACAGCGTCGAGTTGCGCACGCCGGACGCGATCCGGCGGAGCAGGTCTTCGAACATCGAGAGGCGGGACGGTGCTTCGCTCATCTCATCATCCCAGTCGCTTCAGTTCGGTGCGCGCCGCGGCGCGCACGCCCCGGGGTCCACGGCTCACGGCATCGCGCAGCGCCGCAACCGCGGGACCGGTGCCGATCCTCCGCAGCGCCTGCGCGGCGGCCGCGCGCGCGCGGCGCGTGCGTAGCGGTGCGAGCCAGTCGCCATGCTGCAATGCATCCTTGAGCGCCTCGACCGCGTCGGGACCGCCGAACGATCCAAGCGCGCCGATGCCGCCGACGTAGACGGCCGGGAACGCCTTGCGATCGATGTGCCGCACCAGGTAGCAGAACAGCGGGGCGGCGCGTTCGTCGCGCAATCCGGCGAGCTCGGTGATCAACGTCTCTCTCGGCCGCCCCGTCGTTGTCGTCAGTGCCTGCAGGAGAATCTGCGACGCGGCGTCGGTGCCGTTGAGGATGAGCGCCTGGATGGCTTCGCGCTGCACCAGCGGCTCGGTGTCGGTGAGCAGCGGCTGCAGCTCGCGCAACCCCTCCGCGCCGCCGAACTCTCGCAGCAGGAAGGCGGCCGTGCGGCGGACTTCCCAGTTCGCCGCGTTCATCAGCTGCTGCACCGATTCGCGTCCCGCGGCGCCGAACTCCACGAGGATGTCACGCAGACGTCGCCGCGACCGCGCGTCCTGTTCGGCAGAGAGCGCCTCGGCCAGCGCTCGGATGATTGGCGGTCCGATGCTGTGCGCGAGCCGCTTGAACCGTTCGTACACCGCATCCTCCGCGGTGCGCAGCTGGCGCGCCGCGTGCCGGATCATGGCGCCGCGTGTGAGCCGTTCGAGAACGCCGCGCATGGCGTCCTGCCGCGACGGCACGCGTTGACCTTCGACCGAGACCACGTCCGCGAGCTGCAGCGCCTGGTCGAAGTAACCGACGCGCACGAGGTCCTCGGCGTGCGTGATCGCCGTCTCCGCCACGTCATGCCATCGCGCGGCATCTTCTTCGATGCGCAGCAGATCCAGGAGCAGCATGTTGTCGAGCATGCGCAGCTCCACGTCGGTCACGGTGGCGAGCCAGCCGGAGACGCGTTCGGGCGGGTCATCGCTCGCCGCCTCGACATCGATCGCGCGCGCGCGCGCGCCGCTCAGCTCCTTCGCATAGGCGTCCGAGACGAACTTCTCGTCCGAATAGGACGTCAGCATCGACTCGACCTTCTGCCAGAGATCGTGGAATGCAGCTTCCTGCCCGAGCTGCGACGCGGCCACGTCAGGTTCGGCGAGCGCCAGCAGCTGCCGCTGGCGATCGGCATCGGGCACGAGCGCGTGGAACGCCTGCGCGAGGCGATCGGTCGGTCCGCGCTCCGAGATGACGGAATTCGACACGAACTGCGCGACTGCGCCGTCGCTCATGCGATGCACCATCGCGGTGACGACGTCCACGTTGCCGGCCATGGCTTGGGGCTGCGATCGGCGCAGCAGCAGTTCGAGCATCGCTTCCGCCGACAGCCGTCCGGCGACCTGGCCGACCTGACGCAGCGTTTGATCCAGCTGGGTGGGATTCGTCTTCCCGACGTATTCCCCCAGGCCGCGCAGCAAATTGACGAAGGCGCCCACGCGCACCGCGCCCGGCGTATTCTCCGTCCGCTTCTCGAGTGCCGCCATGAGCGCCGCGAGCCGAACGGGATCGCCGACCATGTCGAGGAGCGTCCGCATGCTCGCTTCGTCGAGCTCCAGCTGCGCGCCGCTGAGCGCCGCGGCCACGAGACGATCCGCCGCCGCTTCATCCCCCTGTTTCTCGCGCAGGACCTCGGCATAATCGATCTCGACGATCTCCATGCTCGGCCCCCCGGCGGTCGCCCACAGACTCGCGATCCCGCCGTCCGCACGTACTTCCTCGGCCGGACGCGACAACAGCATGAGGAGCGTTCGCCACGACTCGCCATTCGCGCCGGCGTTCAGCGTCAGCTTCCCGACCAGCTGCCGGCGGAGCAGATCGGACAGCTCGACGATGGCGGTGTCGGGCTTTGATGGCGCGGCCTCGGCGATATGAATCGTGTGCGGCCGCACTTCCAGAGTGAAGGGGCCGGCGGCGGTGAGCGAGCCGGTCAGCTCCGTAAGCTTGCCGAGCGTGGCGGCGATCGCCGGGTGCCCACCCGGGTACAGCGACACGGCGCGGAGCGCGGCTTTGCAGGCCCGCGCGAAATCCGCGAGTTTGAGCGCCATATCGGCGTCGAGTGTCGCTCGAACTTCTCCCATCGCTTTTACATGTACTGCAGCGGGTCGATGCCCGCCGCCTCGGGATCCACGGCCTCGACGACCGCCCACGTGAAGTCCCCCCGGCCATCGGGCTCCCACGTGTTCACCAGCGGCATCTCCTCGAGCGGGCCGACGTCGCGGTCCCTCACGATCTTCACCTGCGGCCGGAACGGATCGGTCGGGTGCTCGTGCGTGACGACGCCGATCTCCTCCGTGTTGAGCCGTACGAGCGTACCGACAGGGAAGAGTCCGATCAAGTTGATGAACCGGCGCAGCAGCCGCTGGTTGAACGCCGGATCGTCCTTCTTGCCCATGATCGACTTGATGCGGTCGCTCGGCAGCCCTTCGCGGTAGACGCGCGTGCTGCGCAGCGCATCGTACACGTCGGCGATGCTGACGATCTGCGTGCAGAGATTGAGCGTGCGGTGGCCGATGTTGCCCGGATATCCCGACAGGTCCTGCCGCAGGTGGTGCTCGAACGCCACGATCGGCGCAAGCGCGGGCGTCTCGGGGGTGCGCCGCAGGATGTGCGCGCCGTCGACGACGTGGCGCTGCATGATGTCGAACTCTTCTTTCGTCAGCTTGTCCGGCTTGTTCAGGACTTCCTGTGGCGTGTGGACCTTGCCGATGTCGTGCATCAGCGCCGCGAAACCGAACTCGCGAAGGAGCGTTCCTTCCATGTTGAGCGATCGCGCCTGCGCCATCGCGAGCACCGACACGTTCACCATGTGGGTGAAGGTGTAGTTGTCGTAACGCTTCAGCGCCGTCAGCGCGAGAAGGGATGTCCGATCGCCGCCTACGAGCTTCGCGAGGCTGTCGATGATCTTGCGCGCCGCGCCCGGGTCCGGCTTGTCGCCTGCTTTGGCCTGGTCCCACAACTGCTGCGCCGTCTCGACCGCCGTGCCGTAGATTTTGCGCGCGCCCATGATCCCCGTGCCCGTGTCGTCGTCCTCCTTCTCGATCGTCAGGCGTCCGATGGCGATCCGGCTGACCCCTTTCTGCTGCAGGCGTGCGGCGAGCGGCAGGGTCGCGCGGCGATCCGGCAGCTCGAAGATGAAGGTCCGGAGCTCCTCCTTCGTCACGCCGCGTTGCAAGGTGACTTTTTCGATCTCGCGTTCGCGCATGTCGCGGGCAAATCCGACGAGGGCCGCGGCGGATTTCGGCAGCCGCCCCGCATTGACGACGACCTCATCGCCGATGAACCCGATGACGATCGCGTCGCTCTTCTGCGTCAGGCTCGCGCAGAGCGCGCCGAGCGCATCCACGCCGCGCTGGACGAGCGGATGGCCCGGCGAGTACAGCGTCGCGCTGCGGATCGCGGCGGCCAGGCGGCGCACGAGATCGTCGTAGGCGTTCGCGGTTGCGTCAGCCATCGATCACGCCCCCGCCCGCGCCGCTTTGCGCAGGAGACGGTCCCCGGTTTTCGCCGCTTCGTCGATGGCGCGCGTCGCCGCCGGCGTGCGAATGGCCCTGAGCGCAGCGATGCTGTGTTCCTTCAGGGTCCTGGCCTTTTTTCGCGCGAGGAGCTTCTTCCTTCGCATCAGCGTGGAGAGCACCGGCACGGCCTGGTCGTCGCCGACGCGGCTCAATGCGCCGACCGTGTCGATCACGATCGTGAAGTCCGCGCCGAAAGGATCGCTCTCCTCGATGATGCGCACGAGGACAGGAACCACGCGCGCGTCGCGTTGCGCGACGAGCGCCTCGACAACGGCGCGGCGCTGGTCCCCCGTCGCCGCCCGCAAGACGGTGTGGACGGCGCGCGCCGCTGCGGGATCCTTGATGCTGGCGAGCGCCCGCACCGCAGCGGTCGTGACGCGCGCGTCAGAGCCGCGCAGCAGGGGCTGCAGCAGCGGAACCGCTTCGGCCACGCCGAGTTCTCCCATCAGTTCCGCCGCGTTCCGCTGGGCCGCCCACTTGTTCGATCCGACGAGCGTCCCGAGGCGCGACACCGCGCGCGCGCCGTAGCCCTTGACGATCGCGGTCGCTCGCGATCGCGCGGGCGTCATCGCTTCGCTCTCGAGGTGCCCCTTCAACGCGTCGGTCGCTGCGGCTCCGATCCGCCCGCATACGTCCGCAAAGAGCCTCGCCTCGGCATCCGACATGTCGCCGAGCAGCTCCGCCGCTTCGACGAACGCGATGGTGCGGACGATGCCGTCGAGGGCGACGCGGCTCCCCGGGCTCGTCACCGCCTTGCTGTCCGCGGCCTGCTCCTGCAGCGCAGTCACCACCGCGAGCACCGATTCATAGTCGCCCGCGAGCAGCAGATCTTCTGCCAGCGCCGCGACGTCGTTCGCCAGCTCCGGCGCCCGGGCCGGATCGCGTTCCAGTTTCAGGAGATCGATGAGCAGGCGTACCGACAATCGCCGCACATTGTCCTGTCCCAGCGTGTCGAGCATCTCGACGAGATCCACCGACACTTCGCTCGCCATCTGCTCGGCGCGGGCGCCGACCTGGTCGAGTCCGGCCCGATAGCCCGCCGACACGAACGGCCGCTCGTTGTAGGTGAGCAGCAGTTCTTCCATCGACGACCAGAGATTCTGGAACGCGTCCTGGCGGCCGAAATCGGTTTCCGCCAGCATCCGCCGCGTCATCGTCAGCACGCGCTGCTTGCGATCGTCGTCCGTGGCAATGGTGTTGAAGACCGTGGCCAGCCGTTCCGAGGCCTGCCCTTCGATCGCCAAAGTTGTCGCCAGCAGTTGCGCGACGCGGTTGTCGTCCATCGCATCGACGATCCCCGCGACCACAACACCGGAGCCGGCCTCGCCGCCCGCCCCGCTTTCCGCCGCTCCGCCCGAGAGCATCTGCATGACGACGTGCGGATTGAGTTTCGCCGTGGCGGCGGCGAGATTCTGCATGACCTCCTGCTTCCTCTCCGGCGACAACACGTCGACGATCGAAACGAGGTGGTGGTAGGCCGCGACGACGGCCGCCGCCTGCGAGGTCAGCATCGGCGAGCCGTCCATCGTGTGATGCGGCGCGATGACGTCCCCCGCGAGCTCGCCGATCGCCACGACGTCGCCGGAGATCTCCAGCATGCGCGCCTGGGTCGCTTCGTCGGTCGGCCGGCGCCGATCGAGGACGCCGCGCACGATCGAGCGCCACAGATCGTCCTTGCGCCGGACCGGATGGGTGACCTCGCGATCCTGGAGAACGTGGCTGAAGTCGATCTGCTGCAGCGCGATCGCGGCATCCCCTTCCTCGGTCCAGACCTTGGCGGGCCCGCCGCGGTCGCGGATGACGCGCGAGTCCTCCGAGAGCACGCCGAGCAGCCGCTGCAGCGCGCCGACGGTCACGTCGCCGGCAAACGTCAGCTCCAGAATGTCGCGATCGTGCAGCCACCGCGCCGCTTCCGCGATGGTGCCGGCGTCACGTCCGCCGACGGCGACGCCCGCCACGAGCAGGGTGTCGGGCGTCACGCCGAACGAGAACACCTGTGCGCTGCTCGCGTCGGTGACGGCGGTTCGCAGGCGGTCCAGCGACGCGCGGATTGCGGGATGGTCCGGCGGGTACAGCGCCCAGCCTCGCGAGGCGGCAACCAGCGACCGGGCGAGAGCGGAGACGCTCCGGGAGACTTCCGGCGACAGGGTTGGGGCATCCGCCATGCGAAGGGAAAACGGCGCCGTGAATTATACTCTTGGCGCTTCCATGCGGGCCGTCGATCTTATTCGCACCAAACGGGATGGAGGCCTGCTGGATCGCGCCGCCCTGGAATGGTTCGTGGCGGGTGTGACCGATGGGTCTCTGCCCGATTACCAGGCCTCCGCCCTGTTGATGGCGATCGTCCTGCGAGGGATGACGCCCGAGGAGACGGCGGCGCTGACCGATGCAATGGTGCGATCCGGTGTGCGGGTCCAGTACTCCGGACTGCCGCACGTCGCGGTCGACAAGCACAGTACCGGCGGGGTGGGGGACAAGACCTCGATCATCCTGGCGCCGCTCGCGGCCGCGTGCGGCGCGCCCGTGCCGATGATGTCGGGTCGAGGCCTCGGCCACACGGGCGGCACTCTTGATAAGCTCGAATCGATTCCCGGATTTCGCACGGCGCTTTCGCTCGACGAGCTGCGCCACAGTGTGGCGTCCATCGGCTGCGCGCTAATCGGCCAGACGTCAGAGGTGGCCCCCGCGGATCGGAAGCTGTACGCGCTGCGCGATGTGACGGGCACCGTCGAAAGCATTCCGCTCATCACGGCGTCGATCATGAGCAAGAAGATCGCGGAAGGCATCGGCGGTCTCGTGCTGGACGTGAAGTACGGCGATGGCGCGTTCATGAAGACCGAGGCGGACGCGCGCCAGCTGGCGGAGTCGCTTGTCGCGATCGGCGAGCTGGCCGGCGTCCGCACCGAGGCGCTGCTGACAAACATGGATGCACCGCTCGGCCGCGCGGTCGGCAACGCGCTCGAGATCGTCGAGTCGATCGAGACGCTCAAAGGGCGCGGACCCGCGGACTTGGAGTCGCTCTCGATCGAGTTCGCCACCCGGATGCTCGTCCTCAGCGGCGTCGAGAAAGAGTTATCGTGCGCGACCGATCGCGTGCGGCAGGCGCTCTCGTCGGGGGCCGGCGTCGAGAAACTGCGGCAGATCATCAGGAACCAGGGAGGCGATCCGGCGGTCGTCGACGATTACGCGAAGCTGCCGGCCGCTCCCGATCGCGGGACGATCGCGGCATCGCGTGACGGCGTGGTCGTGGCGATGCGGGCGGAGGCTGTCGGTCGCGCGGCCGTCGGCCTCGGCGCCGGCCGCGATCGGCTCGATGCGACGATCGATCCGGCGGTCGGCTTCACGATCGCAGCTCCAGTCGGCACGCGGGTGAAACGGGGTGACCCGATTATCGAGATCCATCACCGCGGCGGCCGCGGGCTCGCCGAGGCGCGGCGCCTGCTCGAATCTTCGATCGTCATCGGCGACGCGGCGCCCAAGGCGCGTCCGCTCGTCCTCGACCGCATTAAAGGAAGGACAGCCTGAATGGCCACCACTGGGCAGACGGTGACCGGGGAAATCTCGCACCAGCGGCCGGCACGCCAGCCGTACGACAGCCGCGACTTCGCGATCATCGGGGGCGCCATCGCGGCGGCGGCGGTCTGTGCCCTTGCCGCGAACCTGCTGCACCTGCCACGCCTGCAGCCGCTCACCGGACTGATCGTGATCATGACGATCGCCTACTGCTTCTCGACCAACCGCCGCGCGATCGATCGCCGTACGGTCGCCTGGGGCCTGAGCCTGCAGATCGTCTTCGCGCTCATCGTGCTGAAGACCGCGGTCGGGCAGCGCGTCTTCCAGACGCTGGCATCGGTGATCAATCGCCTGCTGGATTTCGCGTTCGTCGGATCGAGCTTCGTGTTCGGACCTCTCGGCAGCAAGACCGCGTGGCCGAAGATTATGACGACGGTCCTCGGCCCGGAAGGGGCGCAGTACGGCGTGATCTTCGCGTTCCAGGTGCTGCCGACGATCATCTTCATCGCCGCGCTCTTTGCCATCCTTTATTACTTCGGCATCATGCAGGTCGTCGTCCGCGCGTTCGCGGTGATGATGCGCCGCGTCATGCGCGCGAGCGGCGCTGAGTCGGTCAACGTGGCCGCCAGTATCTTCATGGGGCAGACGGAAGCGCCGCTGACGATCCGGCCGTTCATCCCGAAGATGACCGAGTCGGAGCTGATGACGATCATGACCGCCGGGATGGCGCACATATCCGGCGGCATCATGGCCGCCTACATCCTGTTCGGCATCAAGGCGGAGCACCTGCTGACCGCCGTCATCATGACCGCGCCCGGCACGCTGATGATGGCGAAGATGTTCGTGCCCGAAACGCAGGTGCCGGAGACCATGGGCGCGGTGAAGCTCGAGATCGAGCGCACCGACGTGAACGTCATCGACGCGGCCGGCCGCGGCACCGGCGAAGGCCTCGCGCTTGCGCTCAATGTCGGCGCCATGCTCATCTCGTTTCTCGCGCTGATTGCGCTCGTGAACGCCGTCCTCGGGCTCGCGCACCTGAGTCTCGAGCAGATTTTTGGCTGGGTCTTCTCGCCGATCGCCTGGTCGATGGGCGTCCCGTGGCGCGATGCGACGACGGTCGGCAACCTCCTCGGCACCCGCATGGCGCTCAACGAGTTCGTGGCGTACGCCAAACTCGGGTCGATGGCGGGTTCTCTCGATCCGAAGTCCTTCACGATCGCCACGTTCGCCTTGTGCGGCTTCGCGAACTTCAGCTCGATCGGCATCCAGATCGGCGGCATCGGCGCGCTGGCCCCCTCGCGGCGCCACGATCTCGCGCGGCTCGGGCTGCGCGCGATGTTCGCGGGCACGCTCGCCAACTTCGTCACGGCAACGATTGCTGGATTTCTTCTGTGACCTATCTCGAAAAGGTTGATGACGCAGTCGCGGCGGTACGCGGTCGCGGAGGCGCGGCTCCCGATGTCGCCGTCGTGCTGGGCTCCGGCCTCGGCGACTTCGCAAACCGGCTGGCGGGCGCCGTCACCATTCTGTATGACGATCTCCCGCACTGGCCCGCGTCCAAGATCATCGGGCATGAGGGAAAGCTCGTCGTCGGCACGCTCGGCACTCGGCGCGTGGCGGCGCTTTCCGGCCGCGCGCACTTTTACGAAGGTCACGACCTGCGGACCGTGACATTTGCCGCGCGCGTCATCGCGCGGCTCGGCGTCAAGGCCCTGATCCTCACCAACGCTGCGGGCGGCATCAACGCCGATCTCAAACCGGGCACGCTGATGGTGATGGACGATCACATCAACCTGCTCGGGAGCAATCCACTCGTCGGCCCCAACGAAGATGCGTTCGGCGCACGCTTCCCCGATATGAGCGAGGTGTACTCGAAGCGCCTGCGCGCCCTCGCTGACGCGGTCGCGCGCGAGCAGGGGCTGAAGATCGGCCATGGCGTGTACGTCGCGGTTCATGGACCAAGCTACGAGACCCCCGCCGAGATCCGATTCCTGCGCGCGATCGGGGCGGACGCCGTCGGCATGTCCACCGTGCCAGAGGCCATCGTCGCCCGTCACATGGGCGTCGAAGTCCTCGGGATCTCCTGCATTACGAACGCCGCGGCCGGCGTGCTGCCCCAGCCGCTGAATCACGACGAAGTGATGGAGGTCGCGCGGCAGGTGCGCGGCGCATTCGCCTCGCTGCTGGAGGGGATCATTGCCCGGGTCTGACGACAAATGGCTCGGCGATCGCCGCACGAGGCGGGATCGGCGCACACAGCCGGACCGTCGCAGCGGCGCCGACCGCCGGCTGGTCGATAAGGGACATCCCGACGGTGAGCGCCGCGCGAATCCCGATCGTCGTTCCACCGAAAGCCGCACGGGACAGGAACGCCGCAACGATGCGGCGTGGCAGCCCGTCCCGCTGGACGCAGCGACCACAGGTACTTTCGACGATGCCGCACTTGTAGCCGCGGCCATCGATGCGCGCGAGCACGCCCGCGCCAGGTTTTCCGGGTTCAAGGTGGGCGCCGCGCTCGAAACCGATGCCGGCCTGGTCATCACCGGCTGCAACGTCGAAAACGCGACGTACGGCTTGACGATGTGCGCTGAGCGCGTGGCGCTCTACAAGGCGCTGTCGGAAGGGCAGAACGTCTTCACGCGCATGGCCGTGGTCGCGGATACCGACGATCCGACGCCGCCGTGCGGATCGTGCCGGCAGTTGCTGTGGGAATACTGCGGCGATATCGAAGTCGTGCTGGCGAACCTCTCCGAGGTGAAGCGCCGGATGCGTCTGTCCGAACTGCTGCCTCTTCCGTTCGACGCCCGGCTTCTCGAATAACTCGCATAAGATCAAAGAACATGCTTCCGACAATTGATATTCAGGACGACACCATCGTCATGGTGGACCAGCGCAAGCTGCCCGCCCAGGAAGTGTACGTGCGCTGCCGGACGGCGCCTGAAGTCGCCAAGGCGATCCGCACCATGGTGATCCGCGGCGCTCCCGCAATCGGTGTGGCCGCCGCGTACGGTATCGCGCTCGGCATGAAGCGCAGCACCGCGAAGGGCACCAACCAGTTCGCCATCGAGTTCCAGAAGGTTTGCGACCTGATGGCCGGGACGCGTCCGACGGCCGTCAACCTGTTCTGGGCAATCGATCGCCTGAAGGCGGCGTTCGCGGCGGGAGCGCAGGCCGGGGAATCGCCCGAGGAGCTTTCGGCGCGGCTGCTCCGCGAGGCACAGGCGATCCACGACGAAGACGTCGCCAACTGCCGCACGATGGGCGCCTACGGCGCCGCGATGATGCCCGATGGCGGTCGCGTTCTGACGCATTGCAATGCCGGGGCGCTCGCGACGGCCGGCTACGGATCCGCGCTCGGCGTGATCCGCGCCGCGGTGGAGCAGGGAAAAAAGATCGCGGTCTTCGCCGACGAGACGCGGCCGTTTCTGCAGGGCGCGCGGCTCACCGCGTGGGAGCTCGTGCGCGACGGCATCAACACGACAGTCATCACCGAGAGCATGGCGGGGCCGCTGATGCGCTCGGGTGAGATCGACGTCGTCGTCGTCGGCGCCGACCGTATCGCCGCGAACGGCGATACGGCGAACAAGATCGGGACGTACACCGTCGCCGTCCTCGCGCACGAGCACAAGATTCCGTTCTACGTCGCGGCGCCGCTGTCGACGATCGACCTGCACACGCCCGAAGGTGATTCGATTCCGATCGAGGAGCGCGACCAGCGCGAGGTGAGCCACCTTGGCACCGCGCGGCTCACGCCCGTGGGGGCGCGGATCCGCAACCCGGCGTTCGACGTGACGCCGCATCGGTACATCACCGGCATCATCACGGAGAAAGGCATTCTGCGCCCGCCCTACTCCGAGTCGCTGAAGGCGGCGTTCGAACAAGTCATAAGCCGTAAGCCATGAGCCATGACGCCCATCACGCTTCTGGCGATCGAGACGTCGTGTGACGAAACCGCGGCGGCGGTGATTTCCGAGACCGGCGATGCGGCGAAGCCATGGACGCTTCGATCGAACGTCGTCGCCTCGCAGGCGGCGATTCACCGCGAGTGGGGCGGCGTCGTCCCCGAGCTCGCGTCGCGCCAGCACCTGCGAGACATCTGCGGCGTCGTCGAGGAAGCGCTCGAGAAGGCGGGCGCGACGTTTGACGATCTCGGTGCCGTTGCGGTCACGCAAGGCCCCGGCCTGGTCGGCTCGTTGCTGGTCGGTGTCTCGTTCGCGAAGTCGATCGCGTGGACGTACGGCATTCCCCTCGTCCCTGTTCATCATCTCGCCGGGCACATCGAGTCGCTCGTGCTGCAGCACGGGGAGCTGCCGCTTCCGGCCGCGGTGCTCGTGGTCTCGGGCGGGCACACCAGCCTGTACCTTGTCGCCGAGCCTGGACATTACTCGCTGATCGGCCGCACGCGCGACGATGCGGCGGGCGAAGCGTATGACAAGGTGGCGAAGCTCCTCGGCCTCGGGTATCCGGGCGGACCGATCATCGACAACCTCGCGAAGACCGGCAACGATCGCGCGTACGCGTTTCCCTTGCCGCGCATGACGCACGCGGATCGCAATCAACCGGCGCCGACCGCCCCATCCGGACTGTTGCCGCCGTCGGTCGAGCGGCGTGTCGACTTCAGCTTCAGCGGGTTGAAGACGGCGGTCTCGCGCCTTGTCGACGATCGGCGAGGCGCGAGGGGCGGAGCCGAACTCGCACCTGGCGAGATTGCCGACATCTGCGCGAGCTTTCAGCGCGTCGTCGTCCAGGCGCTGCTGGATCGCACGTTCGAAGCCGCCGCCTGGCTCGGCGCGCGGAGCCTGGGCATCTCCGGAGGCGTTTCGGCGAACAGCCGTCTGCGCGCGGATGCGGAGGCGCGCGGCGCGAAGGCCGGTTTGCCCGTATTCGTACCGCCGCTGTCGCTCTCGACCGACAACGCGGCGATGATCGGCGCGGCAGGCCTGCGCCGGCTGCGCGACGGTGTTACGGCGGACTGGGATCTCAACGCGCAGGCGTCGTTGTCGTTATGAAGGTGTTTACCGATTACCTGTGGTTTAACACGAAGAAGCGGCAGGAGTTCATCCGCATCACGGACGAAGTCGCCGCCATCGTGAAGAAGAGCGGCATCCAGGACGGCATGGTCCTCGTATCCGCGATGCACATCACCGCGGGCGTCTACGTGAACGACTGGGAGGATGGACTCATTGAAGACTTTCAGGTCTGGCTCGAAAAACTCGCCCCTGCGGGAATGCCGTACAAGCACCACCAGACCGGTGAAGACAACGCGGACGCGCATCTGAAGCGCACGCTCATGGGACACCAGGTGATGCTGCCGATCACCGGCGGCGCGCTGGATCTCGGGCCGTGGGAGCAGGTCTTTTACGCGGAATTCGATGGGCGACGCCGGAAGCGCGTGGTCGTCAAGGTCATGGGCGCGTAATGAGTCGCAGTTATCCGCAGCAGCCGGTCATCGGCGTCGGCGCCGTCGTGCTCTTCGAGGGACGCGTCGTGCTCGTCAAACGCGCGCACGAGCCGTTGCAAGGACAGTGGAACCTGCCCGGCGGTGGTGTGGAGCTTGGCGAGACGCTCGAGGCCGCGTGCGCGCGAGAGGTCGTCGAAGAGACCGGCCTTCTCGTCCGCGTCGGGCCGGTGATAGAAGTTTTCGATCGGATCATGTTCGATGCGGACAGGAAAGTGCAGTACCACTTCGTGCTCGTCGATTACCTGTGCCATGCCACGGGGGGCGCACTGCGCTGCGGATCGGACGCGACCGAGATCGCGCTTGCCGATCCGGCGGACCTGGGGCGATACGCGCTGACCGAGAAGGCGCTGCAGGTGATTGGAAAGGGGGTTTCGTTCGCATGCTGATGCTGCTGTTCTCGCTGCTGGTCCAGGCTCCTGCCGCCCCGGCGCCGCAGCCGGCGACGCTGAAGGCGACCATTCGGATGAGCATCGCGAAGATCGATGCACCGCCGCCGCGCGAGGGAGAGAAACCGAACCCGTATGGCAACTTCGGGCCGCTGCTCACGCAGCTGCTGACGCCGGAAGGGGCGGTCGACATCCAGTACCTCATCTCGGGGGACCAGACGCGCGCCGACGTGCAGGGACGGCTGGCGACGCTGCCGAAGGGCAGCGTGGTGCTCCAGAAACTGGGGGACGAGACGATTCGCGTCCTCAACCCGAGCAACCAGACGTGGTACGAGATTCCGGCGAACCAGAATCTGGGTGTGCTGCTCGGCACGCCGGACGTCACGATCGAGCCGACATCCGAGAAGCGGACGATCGCGGGGCAGCGTGCGGAACGTTTCCGCTTCAGCGAGACGCTGCGCGTGCCGGTGCCGGACGGGACGGCGCTGCCGGCTGATTTTCCGACGAATTTACAACTGACCGGTGAAGTGTGGTCCACCGACGCGTACTCGGGCCAGAGTTACGCCGGTGTATTCAAGACCCTGCAGGCCTTCGCCGCGATTCCCGGCGTCGAGGCGCTGACCGCGGGCGGACGGTTTCCGCTGAAGATCGCGCTGCGATCGACGATCATGCCGGGCTACGAGATTCGCAGCGAAGTGATCGCGATCGGTCCGGCCGCCGCGGACGCCGCGCTGTTTACAGTGCCGGCCGGATATCAGAAGATCCTGCCACCGGGCGGAGGGGGCCAATAGCGATGGGACTGTCACGCGACCAGGCGTGGGCGCTGGTCACCGAGTACACGCAAAGCGAGAGCCTGCGGAAGCACATGCTCGGGGTCGAAGCGGCCGTGCGCGGCTACGCGGGTCATTTCGGTGAAGACGAAGACGACTGGGGCGCCGTGGCGCTGCTCCATGACTTCGACTACGAGCGCTATCCGGATCAGCAGAACCACCCGTTCCGCGGTGTCGAGATCCTGAAGGAGAAGGGGTATCCGGAGTGGGTGACGCGCGCGATTCTCTCGCATGCGGATTACTCCGGCGTCCCGCGCGAGTCGCGCCTCGAGAAGACGCTCTACGCGTGCGACGAAATGTCCGGGTTCATCACTGCCGCGTCGCTCGTCCGCCCTTCCAAGAGCATCCTCGACCTCGAGGCGCCGTCGGTCGTGAAGCGGATGAAGGACAAGGCGTTCGCCCGCGCCGTGAACCGCGAGGATCTGCGCAAGGGCGCCGCGGAACTGGGCCTGCCGCTGGAGGAACACGTCGGCAACGTCATCCGGTTCATGCGACGGCAGGCTGATTCGCTCGGCCTGCGGGGCAGTCTGTAACTTCCGCCTAAAGGCGGAAGCCACTCAGTCCTCCAAGGAGATCGAGTGAGTTCCGGCTTTAGCCGGAAGATCCGAACAGGCGGACTAGCCGGAAGATCCGACCAGGCGGAAGATCCGAACCCGAGGTCCAGATTTCCGTATAAGCTACTGACCGGAAATGGACGCAGTCGTACAACTCGATGACGTGACCGTCATCTATGGCAAGAACCAGGCCCTCAAGAACGTCTCCGCCAAATTTGCAAAAGGGGCCGTAGGGCTGCTGGGGCCTAACGGCGCAGGCAAGAGCACGATGCTCAAGTCGCTCCTCGGCTTCGTGAAGCCGGACAAGGGGCGCATGACCGTGCTCGACATGGACGTCGCGCACGCGCCGCTCGCCATCCGCGCGCGCATCGGTTACATGCCGGAGAACGATGCGCACATCCCGGGCATGAACGCCGTGTCGTTCGTCGCCTACTGCGGGCAGCTCGCCGGACTCCCCGCGGTGGACGCGATGCAGCGCTCGCACGAGGTCCTGTATTACGTCGGCCTCGGCGAGGCGCGCTATCGCAATGTCGACACGTATTCGACGGGCATGAAGCAGCGCATCAAGCTCGCCCAAGCCCTGGTCCACGATCCCGATCTTCTCTTTCTCGATGAACCCACGAATGGCATGGACCCCAAGGGACGCGACGAGATGCTCGAGCTCGTCCGCGACCTCGCGCACAACAAAGGCGTCAGCCTGATCCTCTCGTCGCATCTTCTGCCCGACGTCGAATACACCTGCGACCACGTCGTCGTCATGGACAAGGGGCAGGTCGCGACGCAGGGTCCGATCAACGAACTGAAAGGACCGACGGGGCGGGTATACGAGCTGCGCATCAAGGGGGACCTGCGCGGCTTTCTCGATGTGCTCGAGAAGGGCGGCATGGACACGCATGCGACGGACGAAGACGTGATGCGCGTCTTCGTGCCTGCGGCCGTCGGCGATCACAGGGCGATCTTCCAGGCGGCGGCCGGTTTCGGCGTTCAGGTCCGCCACCTGCGCCCGAGCGTCCCGACGCTCGAGGACGTGTTCGCGAAAGCGATCGGCGAAGAATGAGTCCTATCCACGATCAAAGTTATCGACACTATGGCGGCGGCAAGGCGGTGCCAGGCCGGTCTTGGACCGTCATCGCGTGGGCGGGCATCAAGACGATGATCCGTAAGCGCATCTTCATGGGGCTGCTGCTCCTCGCGTTCGCCCAGTTCATCGTCCGCGCCGTGCAAATCTGGATCAGCGCCAACTACCCGCAGGCGGCGATCCTGACGCCGACCGCGGAGACGTTCCGCTCGTTTCTCGAGCGCCAGGACTTTTTCGTCTTCCTGATCACGGTGTACGTCGGGGCAGGCCTGATCGCGAACGACCGCCGCGCCAACGCGCTGCAGATTTATCTCTCGAAGCCGCTGATGCGCTCCGAGTACATCATCGGCAAGCTGGCGATCCTCTTCACGTTCCTGACGCTCGTCACCTTGCTTCCGGCGATGCTGCTGCTGCTGCTCAAGGTGATGTTCGACGGCAACTTCACGTTCCTGAAGAACAACCTGTTCCTGGTGCCGGCGATTACCATCGGCGCGCTGATCCAGGTGACGCTGGCCTCGTTCACGATGCTCGCGCTGTCGTCCTTGTCGAAGAGCGCACGCTACGTCGGCATCCTCTACGTGGGCATCACGTTCTTCACGACCGCTATCTACGGGGCTCTCTACGCGATTACCGGCAGCAGCCGCGTGTCATGGATTTCGATCGGGGCGAACGTCTCCCAGGTAGTCGACGTCGTGTTCCGGCTGAAACCGCGCTACGCGACGCCCTGGCAGGTGTCGCTGCTGGTGATCATCGGCCTGATCGTGGTGTCCATCTCGATCCTCGAGCGACGGGTCCGCGGCGTGGAGGTTGTGACGTGAAACCTCGCGAACGAGCGTCGGCGAGTGGGCCACGCGAGCGGAGCGGGGCGCTCGGGGGACCCCGCGAGCGAGCGTGGCGGGGAGTCCGGCGGGGTGAAGCCTCCCGGATGAACAAAGAGCGACGCGTGCGCGGCGTGGAGGTGGTGACGTGAGCGCCTCCATCGTCTCCGCGGAGCACGTCTCGAAGTGGTACGGGCAGGTTATCGGTCTGAACGACGTCAGCGTGTCGGTCCCGCCCGGCGTCACGGGTCTGCTTGGCCCCAACGGCGCGGGCAAGTCGACCTTCATGAAGCTGATCACCGGTCAGCTGAAGCCGAGCAAAGGGGACGTGAAGGTCCTCGGCGAGCCGATCTGGCGCAACCCGCACCTCTATTTCCAGATCGGCTTCTGCCCCGAGCAGGACGCTTTCTACGAGCGGATGACGGGCCTCGAATGGGTCCGTGCGCTGGTGCGGCTGAACGGACTGAATGAAAAGGAAGCCGATGAAGCCGCGCGGAAAGCGCTGACCACCGTCGACCTGGTCGACGCCGCGGACAAGAAGATCGGCGCGTACAGCAAAGGCATGCGCCAGCGCGTGAAGCTGGCACAGTCGCTCGTGCACGATCCGCAGCTCCTCATCCTCGACGAGCCGCTGGCCGGTATGGATCCGATCGGGCGCCGCAAGACAATCCGGCTGATTCGCGAATGGGGGCGCGCCGGGAAGAGCATCATCGTCTCGAGCCACATCCTGCACGAGATCGAATCGATGACGTCGAACATCTTGTTGATCAACAACGGCCGGATCCTCGCGGAGGGAGACGTCCACCAGATCCGCGAACTGATCGACGAACATCCGCACACGGTCTACGTGCGCGCCGAAGATCCGCGCCGCATCGCGCGCGAGTTCATCAATGCGACGAACGACGACGTACGGAGCCTGAAGTTCGAACCCGGGGCGGTCGTCGTCGAAACGGCGAGGCCGGATGCGTTTTACGCGCGCCTGACCGAGCTGGCCGCCAGCGGCGAGTTCGGTGCGATCGAAGAGGTGACGTCGCCGGACGACAACCTCCAGGCGGTGTTCCAGTATTTGGTGAAGTAACCAGTGACCAGTAACCAGTTACCAGAGACGGCAACGGTGCAGGCGGTTCAACGCCCCATCCCGAAGGCGCCGGGCTACTTCGCCTCGGCGCTGCGCGTGTTCGACCTCTCCGTCACCGAGATGCTCTGGTCGCGGCGGACGATCTTCATGGCGCTCGTCGTCGGCGCGCCCGTCTTGATTTCACTCTTCCTGCGCCTGCTCGACGCGCTCGGCGCTCCCATCTTCCGCGTGAACGGCGTGATGATGGCCGGGCCGGCGATTTTCGGATTGATGATCTGGGTTTTCTACCTGCGGTTCACCGTACCGGTGCTGGGCGTGTTCTACGGGACGTCGCTGATCGCCGACGAGGTTGAAGACAAGACGATCACCTATCTCTTTACCCGGCCGATCCCGAAGGGGGCGGTGCTCGTCGGCAAGTTCCTGGCCTACCTGGCGTGCACGATTTTCGTCGTGCTGCCGTCCGTCGTGATCGTCTACCTGTCGATCGTGCCGATGCGCGGCAGCCTGGGCGGGTCGTTCGTCGATTTGCTGAAGGACTTGTCGCTGCTCGCGGTGGGACTCGCGGTATACGGGTCGGTGTTCGCGTTCATCGGCGCCCGGTTCAAGCGCCCGCTGCTGGTCGGCCTGATCTTCATCTTCGGATGGGAGCAGATGGCGCTGGCGTTTCCCGGCTATCTGAAGAAGTTCACCGTCGCCTATTACCTGCAGGCGATGGTTCCCCACGCGATGCCGAACGACAGCGTCGTCAGCCTCATCCAGGGAATCTTCCGGGAGAGTCCTTCGCTGGCCCAAAGTCTCGTGTGGCTGGCCGTGATTCTGATCGTATTTTTGTGGGCCGCGGCGGTAAGTGTTGAGAAAAAGGAGTATGTGCTCGAGCAGTAGTCCGCGGGTTCGGCGTATCCCTTGGCCGTAAAGTGTTCGTTTCCGGGCACTTGCCTCCCATTTGTGGAACTTTCTACCCTGCGGATCGGTATAATCCCCCTAGAGGGCCATCGCGTATGACGAAGAAAACGCGCTATTTCATGGGTGGGTCGGCGGCAATCCTCGTAGCCGGCCTGGGCACGGGCCTCGTCGCCTACTACGGCGGCGGCTTTCCGTCCCTTTCCGCCTCCCGCTCGGGACCGTCCGAGCTGAGCTACGTTCCGGCCGATTCGGCGGTCGTGGCCTTCGCCAACGTTCGAGAGGTCATGGACTCCCAGCTCCGGCAGCGGATCAAGCAGGTGGTGCCGCAGGAGCAGGGGCAGAAGGAATTTCAGGAACAGACCGGCATCGACATCGAGCGCGACATCGACTACGTCGTCGCCGCCGGGTCGCCCGTGGGGACGCCTCAGGGCAAGACGGAGCCGAACGGCCTCGTCGTCGCGCGCGGCCGTTTCAACACGACGCAGCTCGAAACCCTCGCTCGCGAGCACGGCGGCGTGGTCGAAGAATACAAGGGCAAGCGGCTCGTGAAGGCCTCCGACGTCGAGAACAAGTTCGAGACGGCTGAAGGGGTCCACAAGGGTCCGGGCCACAGCGTTGCCCTCGCATTCCTCGAGCCCGGACTCGTCGCCATCGGAAGCGAAGCGGCGATTAAGAGCGCCATCGACGCGCAGCTGAGCGCTCACAGCATTACCAGCAACAACGAGATGATGGAGCTGATCGCCGATATCGACGCGGGCAACAACGCGTGGGCGGTCGGCCGTTTCGATGCGATTGCCAGCCAGGCGCATCTCCCGCAGGAGATTGCCAGCAAGCTCCCCGCGGTTAAGACGTTCGCGGTCATGACGCACATCGACGGCGGTATCACCGGCACGCTGCGCGCCGAAACGCGCGACGACGAGTCGGCGAATAACCTGCGCCAGGTCGTGCAGGGTCTTCTCGCCCTCGGCCGCATGGCGAACGATCCGAAGGCGACGGCGCTACTCAACTCATTCCAGCTGTCCGGTTCGGGTAAGACCGTGGCGCTCTCGTTCGCGGTGCCCTCCGAAGTGCTCGACATGATCCCGCAGGGGATCAAGGGCAATCCGGGGCAGCCGCACGAGTTGCCCAGGGAGCTGCACGATCTGCGCGCTCCGAAGCCGCCGACGCCTCCGACTCCTCCGACGCCAGAACGGTAAACTCGCACGCTTCGCTTGATCCTCCAGGGCCGGTCCGCAGGGACCGGCCCTTCGTTTTTCCGTGTTACGCTTCCCGCTTACGTGGGCGATCTCGTCTTCTTCTACGGCACGTTGATGGCTGGCTTCGATCGCCGGCGGCGCGCCGGCATCGACGAAAAGCTGCGCTACATCGGGCGCGGAGCGATCCAGGGATCGCTCTTCGATCTCGGCCTTTATCCCGCCGCGATTCCTGCCGCGGAAGGCAGCGTGTGGGGAGAGGTCTACGAGATGGCGGACACGCCGACGGTGCTCGCCGCGCTCGACGGCATCGAAGGGTATCGGCACGAAGATCCCGATCGAAGCCTGTATCTGCGGCAGCAGGCAGACGTCGCGCTGCCGGACGGCACGCAGGCGCGTGCATGGGTCTACTTTTACAACGCTCCGCTCGGCCGCGCGCCGCGGATTCCGTCTGGAGACTATCTCGAGCATGTCAAAGTTCGTTAAGACGGGGCTAATGCTGCTGGTGGTAACGGTGCTGATGGCGCCACGGGTGCAGGCACAGGCTCCCGCGGCATCAGGTTCAGTCGATCCGAGCATCGTGAAGCTGATGGAATCCATTTCGGAAGAGCGTCTGCAGCAGCTCCTCGAGAAGCTTGTGAGCTTCGGGACGCGCAACACGCTTTCGGATGCGACGTCGACGACGCGCGGGATCGGAGCGGCGCGGCAGTGGATCTATGACGAGCTGAAACGTACGAGCCCGAAGCTGCAGGTGAGCTTCGACACGCACCAGATTCCAGCGCGCGGGCGGATTACGCGGGACGTGGAGCTGCGCAACGTGATGGCGATCCTGCCGGGAAAAACGCCGCGGCGCATCTACGTCAGCGGCCACTATGATTCGGTGAACCTCGGCGCCCGCGGACAGGAAGCGACCAACGCGGGGGGTGCGAGGCGTGCGAGTAGTGCGCAAGGTGCGCCGGGTGCAGTTGGAGGTGCGCCAGGTGCCGGACAGACCCGTCCGGGCGCGGCGCCACAAGCGCCCGGTGAGCCGGCAGCTCCGGTCGATCCCCAGACGCGGCGGAATCAGAACTACAACATCGACGCGCCAGGTGCGAACGATGACGGCAGCGGTACGGTGTTGTCGATGGAGCTCGCGCGCGTGTTCGCGAACAGCGGCATCGAATTCGACGCGACGCTCGTGTTCATGACCGTCGCGGGTGAAGAGCAGGGGCTGATCGGATCCGGCGCGCATGCGAAAGCCGCCAAGGAGCAGAACCTTCCCGTCCAGGCGTGGTTCAACAACGACATCGTCGGCAATTCCCGAGGCGGCGACGGCAGTTTCGACGGCTCGTCGATCCGTATCTACTCCGAGGGACCCGAGGACTCGCCTTCACGATCGCTGGCGCAGTTCGCGGCGCGCATCGGCGCGATGTACGTGCCGTCGCACCGCGTGCGCCTGATGGCCCGCTCCGACAGGTTCAGCCGCGGCGGCGATCACAGCGCGCTGAACGCGCAGGGTTTCGCGGCGATCGGTTTCCGCGAGTCCAAGGAAAACTACGCGAAGCAGCACGGTCCCAACGACACGATCGATGGCGTCGACTTCCGCTACCTGGCCCAGGACGCGCGCGTCAACGCAGCAGCAATGGCCACGCTCGCGCTCGCACCGCCGCCTCCGGTGGTCGTGCGGAAGGCGGCGAACAGCCAGCGCCTGACGCCGACGATCGATCGACGCCCTTCCGGCTACGACGCGCACCTGCGCTGGGAAGCGTCGCCCGGCGCCGCCGGCTACCGCATCTTCTGGCGGAATGCCTGGGCCCCGGACTGGCAGCACGAGATGACGGTCGGCAACGTGACGGAGTTTACCTTCCCGAAGATGAACATCGATGACTGGGTGTTCGGAGTGGCCGCGGTGGATGCAGCCGGCCATGAAAGCACGGTCAGCGTATACGTAGCGCCGCCCCGATCGGACGGCGGCGCGTAACAACTCCCAACTCCCCAACTCCCAACTCCCAATTCCCAATTCCCAACTCCCAACTCCCAACTCCCAACTCCCAACTCCCAACGAACGCTTGAATCATTTCTTCTTGGAGTTCTTGAGAATTGCCGCAACGATTCGCTTCAGTTCCAGGGCTTCCTGAATGACAGGATCGTGCTCTGCGCCCAAATAGCCGGTTGCGCGTAACACGCGTAACCGAAACAACGTCTCCTTCAGTTCCCGAAGCGTAATCCGGCGTTTTCCTGCTGTATCCGCTGGACTCGAGCCATCGTCAGCTTCCTCGTAATTTGCCCCCGCGGAATTTCCTGCGCGCAACACTTGATCGGAAAGTGATCGCGCGATGGCGTCTTTAGTACGCAGGTATTGCACCAGACGAACGATCACGCATGCGAACTCGAAAAGCCTTTCACGCAGGTCGTACGGCTTTCTGAAGCCTCCCCAGTTTTGCACCGGCATTTCTATGCATAGTGCAAACCAGCGGGGTGTTTGGGAATTCGGAGTTGGGCGTTCGGCGTTGAGAGGTCTGTGGTTAGCGGGTCCGTGTACCGCAGAGTGCGCACGGAGGCTGTAGGCACGATGGCGTGCGCGCGTGCAGCAGGTGCACGAAGACCTCTGTGCGATCGAGGCCGCGCTGCGTCGCGGTGCGGAGGACGGAGGCGAGGACCTGCTGTGTGTTTGCGCCGCGTGCGGTGCGGTTGCTGCCCCCGACAGTTTGCGCGTGACCACCGCGGGCGCAGGGCCTGTTCGGCGCGCCAGTTGGTCCCGTCGAGCGGGGGGGCCGCGGAGGAAGCTAAAGATCGCGTCGAACTCGGCGATCAGATGGACCTGAAAGCGCTGGACCCGCGCCGCGCGGCGTCGAGTTCTTCTTGCAGTTTGTCAACTTCGCGGCGCAACCGCTGACGTCCGCTTCGGACCGCCGCAGGTCCTCGCGCAACTGCTCGTTCTCGCGGCGCAGCCGCTCGAGGTCAGGGGGGAGTTGGGAATTGGGAATTGGGAGTTGGGAATTGGGAGTTGGGAATTGGGAGTTGGGAGTTGGGAATTGGGAGTTGGGAATTGGGAGTTGGGAATTGGGAGTTGGGAATTGGGAGTTGGGAATTGGGAGTTGGGAGTTGGGAGTTGGGAGTTGGGAGTTGGGAGTTGGGAGTTGGGAGTTGGGAGTTGTGAAGTTGACGCCTATTCAGCTATCTGTCCTTCGACGATGGCGGGGGCGCGCTGGGAAACCTTCAGCGCCTCGACGAAGTGCTCGATCGCCGCCTGCACGTGATCGGAGATCTCGATGAACTCCACGCCTGTGCGATAGAGCACGATCCCTTCCTTCAACTCTCCGATGTGGCAATGGGCGATGCGCCCTTTGACCACCACCGATCGCTCACCCAGCGAGACCCGGAAGTCGTGGAGCGAGTCGAGCTGCAGGGCGAACGGCGTCTCGATCTGGGCGCCGCCGCGGCTGACGTCCAGGATGGTCATCGGCTGATAGACCTTGACCTCGCCGTACAGCGGCGAGGTTACGCTGACGCGCTCGGTGTCGCGCTTGTTTTCGCCGCCCATGAGGTGTCCGCAGACTATACAACGAAAGCTGCGGAGTCTCGATAAGATAGATCTCTTATGGCTACTGCATCCGCTACGGTTCATCAGAATTACGTCGACGGTCAGTGGGTCCCGTCTTCGTCAGGACAGACATTCGAAAATCGGAACCCCGCGAAGACTGACGATCTCATTGGAGTCTTCCAGCGGTCCAACGCAAAGGACGTCGATACCGCCCTCGATGCCGCGGCGCGCGCCTGTCAGCGCTGGCGCCTGGTGCCGGCGCCGTTGCGCGCGGAAATCCTGTTCAAGGCCGCGCAGATCGTCGTGGCGCGCAAGGAGGAATTCGCGCGTGACATGACGCGCGAAATGGGGAAGGTCCTCAACGAGACGCGCGGCGACGTCCAGGAAGCGATCGACATGACCTACTACATGGCCGGCGAGGGGCGCCGCATGTTCGGTCAGACGGTGCCGTCGGAACTGCGCAACAAGTTCGCGATGTCGGTCCGCCAGCCGCTTGGCGTCTGCTCGATCATTACGCCGTGGAATTTCCCCATGGCGATCCCGTCATGGAAGATCATGCCCGCGCTCGTCTGCGGCAACACCGTGGTCTTCAAACCGTCTTCCAACACGCCGCTCTCGGCGCTGAACTTCCTGAACGTGCTGATCGAGGCGGGCGTGCCCAAAGGTGTCGTCAACATGGTCACTGGCGGCGCTGACGTGGGCACGGCGATGACCACCGATCCGCGCGTGTCGGTCGTGTCGTTCACCGGCTCCACCGATGTCGGACGGCAGGTGAACCAGGCGGCCGCGCCGACGTTCAAGAAGGTCCATCTCGAGATGGGCGGCAAGAACGTGGTGATGATCATGGACGACGCGAACCTCGAGCTGGCGGTGGATGGCTGCCTGTGGGGCGGCTTCGGCACCAGCGGGCAGCGCTGCACCGCGGCCAGCCGCGTCGTCGTCCACGAGAAGGTCTACAAGCAGTTCGTGCGCGAGTTCGTCGCGCGCGCAAAGTCGCTCGTCGTCGGCGACGGCCTGATTGCTGAAACGCAGATGGGACCGTCGAACAGCGAGGCGCAGCTCCAGACGGTGATCAAGTACGTGCGCATCGGGCAGGAGGAAGGCGCGACGCTCGCAACCGGCGGCCACCGGCTCGATAAAGGCGCGTACGCGAAGGGCTTCTTCCACGAGCCGACGGTGTTCACTGACGTCAATCCGAAGATGCGCATCGCGCGCGAGGAGATCTTCGGACCAGTCGTCTCGGTGATTCCGTGCAAGTCGCTCGAAGAAGCGATCGCCATCGGCAACGGCGTGGAGTACGGGCTGTCCGCATCGATCTACACGCAAGACATCAACCGCGCGTTCCAGGCGATGCGCGATCTCTACACCGGGATCTTCTACGTGAACGCGCCGACAATCGGCGCGGAAGTGCACCTGCCGTTTGGCGGGACCAAGAACACCGGCAACGGCCACCGCGAGGCGGGCGTCGCGGCGCTCGAAGTGTTTTCGGAGTGGAAGTCCGTCTACATCGACTTCAGCGGCAGATTGCAGCGCGCGCAGATCGATGTGGAGCAGATATGAGCCAGCTTTCAGCCTTGAGCTCTCACCTTTGAGCTTTCAGCTTCAGCCAGCTGTCAGCTGCCAGCTGTCTTGTGTTAAAGTATTGCGCTCCCACAATTTAGGGTACGTTGCGCTACCTGATCCTCGGGATCCTGTACGTCGTCGTCTATCTCGGAGCGGGTGCGCTCCTGAGTGGATACCCGCTCGCGCAGTCGGCGGTGGCGAATACGTTGCTCTTCCTGCTCGCCGCCAGCTTCTGCGCGGTCGTCGTGCGGCGCCGCCGGCAGTGGAAAGGCAACGAGCGGCTATTCTGGGAGGCCTTCGCCGCCGGCTTCGCGATGTGGTGCATCGGCCAGATCGGCTTCACCGTCACGGTGCTGACTGGCCATCGCTCGTGGGTGCAATGGCACACGATGTTCAGCCTCTGCGGCGGCATCGGGCCCGTCGTCGCGATGCTCGCGCGGCCGTATCTGGGCCCGCGTAAATCCTCCACGTTCGCGGTCGGCGTCGATCTCGTCAGTTACGCGATGCTGATGGGATTTGTCTATGCCTACTTCATCATGGTTCCCAGCGTGGTTTCGGCGCCGGGGCCGTCGCCGCAGACGACGCTGCTCGCGCTGGTGCAGCTGCAGCGGTTCGTGCTCGCCGCCGGCCTGGCCGGATGCGTCTGGCTCGCCCGCGACACCGCGTGGCGCGATACGTTCCTGCGGCTGGCGATTGGCGCATCGATTGGCTTCTTCCTGCGCTTCATCACCAGCGGCGCGATCAATTCCGACCGCTACCGAGAAGGAACGTTCTACGACCTCGCCTGGATCGTTCCGTTCTTGTGTTACCTGTGGGCGGCAATCGAAGCGCCGGCGTCCCGTCCCGATCCCGCGTCAGTGCCGCCGCGTGGCGGCTGGAGTGCGGTCGTCGTGTCGGTGGCGCCGGTGTTTGTCATTCCGTTCATCGGCTTCGGCCTGCTCGGCGTGCAGCCGATCGGCGAGCCGGGCGACTCGGTGCGGCTGCTGCTGACGACGCTGTCGACAGTGTGCGGCCTGGGAATCCTGACACTTCGGCTGTCGGCGCAGAGCGGCGAGCTGCAGCGCGCCGACGCGCGCGTGCGGATGATGGCGGCGGCCACCGAGCAGACCGCCGACCTCATTCTCATCACCCGCGCCAACGGCGCGTTCGAGCACGCCAACGACGCCTGCGTGCACGCACTGGGGTACTCGCGCGCCGAGCTCGCGGAAATGACGCTGGCGGAGTTGCTCGAGCGCGGTTTCGAGCGGATGGTCGATCACATCGGCAGCGAGGTGCGGCAGAAAGGCATCTGGCGCGGGACGCTGATTCACCGCCGCAAGGACGGCAGCACGTTTCCGGCATCGAGCACCGTCGTGGCGTTGCGCAGCCCCGAGGGACGCGTGACGCACTTCGTCGGCGTGCAGCGCGACATCACCGAGGAGCTGCGCCTGCGCGATCAGCTCGTGCACAGCGAGCGCCTCTCAGCTGTAGGCGAGCTCGTCGCCGGCGTCGCGCACGAGATCAACAATCCGCTGCAGACGATCATCGGCTGCGCCGAGCTGATGATCGAGGAGCGTTCCGGCCCCTCGCGGCACGACCTCGAGCTGGTGCGGCAGGAAGCCAGCCGCGCGGGGCAGATTGTCCGCAACCTGCTCGCCTTCGTCCGGCGCAGCTCTCCCGATCGGAGCCCCGCCGATCTCAATCAGATCGCGCGCGCGATCGCGCAACTGCGGGAGCACCACCTCGCGGACCGTAACATCGTGCTGCGGCTGCAGCTGCATCCCGGCGCGCTGCCGATCCTCGTCAATCGCGAGGAGATCCAGCAGCTGGTGCTGAACCTGGTGCTGAACGCCGAGCACGCACTCGGCGAAACGACGGGAACGATCACCATCCGGACCGACGCGTGCGAAAACGCCCATACGCTGCAGGTGATCGACGACGGCCCGGGCGTCAGCCCCGAGCTCAGGGGACGCGTCTTCGAACCGTTCTTCACCACGAAAGAAGTCGGGCAGGGAACCGGGCTGGGCCTGTCGATCGCGCTCGGCATTGCGACCGCGCATGGCGGGTCGCTGGAGCTGTGCCAGACCCACAAAGGAGCGTGCTTCCAGTTGACGCTCCCTACGCGGCCGGCGCCGGCGATCTCAGCTCCAGCGGCGCCGGACATCAAGCCGGCGACGCTGCCACCCGGGCGCCAGGCGCTCGTCGTCGAGGATGAGGCGCCGATCCGGACGCTGCTGGCGCGGCTGCTCGCGCGACGCGGTTACACGGTGACGGAGGCGGGCTCCTGCGCCGAGGCCAGCGCGGTCATCGGCTCGCAGCCGTTCGACGTCGTCCTGTGCGACGTGCGGCTCGGGGACGGCAACGGCGGCGAATGTCTGCGTCAGTTGCGCCGCGCGCAGCCTGACGTAGATCGCCGGTTCGTATTCGTGACCGGGGACATCGCGGCGCTGGCGGATACCGAACGCGAGTTCGGCGATCTCGCGGTGCTGATGAAGCCGTTCACGGCGAGCGATCTTGATCGGGTGCTGACCGACCTGACGGTTCCGGCCTAGTGTCCCGTCCCAGTGGTTCGCGACATAATTCCCGGGCGCGGCATCCCGCCTCGCGGCGTTGCTCCTCGCTCAGATACTCCCGGTATCCTCGCTCGTCGCGCCTTACGATCCGGGCGCCGCGCGCGGGACTTATGCCACGATCCACTGGGACGGGACACCACTGGGACGGGACACTAGCTGCCGGCTTTCTTCCTGCGGATGTCGCTCTTCAGGTTTTCGTTGACCTTGAACCCGACCTTTTCCGCCTCCCGAACTTCTTCTTCAGCCTCGAGATAGCGTCCGGTCGTCAGATAGAGCACGGCCAGGTTGTTGTGCGTCTCGCCAGAAGCCGCGTTGGTGGCGATCGCCAGTTTGTACTCGCGTTCGGCATCGGCGAACCGCCCGCTGCGGAAGTAGGCCGCGCCGAGCGCCATCGGCACGAAGTAGGGGACTGTGGCTTCGATTGTCAGATTGTCGCTGCGGTCACGCGCCTGCTGGAGCGTTATGAGTGTGGTCTGCAACTGGCGGAGAAACAACTGCTGCGACTGCGACGAGCCTTTGCCAGTCGGCCCCTGTTGTGCCTGCTGGATCGAGAGCTGGTATTCGAGGATGCGGTCGTCGAGCCGCTTCCGGTAGTCGAGCTCGTTGGTGAAGCGCGCGCCACCCTCGTTCAGGAACAGCTCGCGGCACTTGACATAGGCGACGATCGCCCTCCCGAAGTTGCGGCGCCCCATCTCGGCGCGGCCGAGCGAATAATAGGCAAGGGCGAACCGCTCGTCATTGTCGATCGCCGCCTGAAACTCCTTCGCCGCCTCGTCCCAGGCTTCCTTGCGCATCGCCTCCCAGCCGCTCCGGTAATGCTGGTTGGCCCGGCGCGCCTCCATGCTCGCGCCTTTTGGCGTGGGCACCTGGGCGTCAAGGTCCAAGTGGACGGGAGCGAGCGAGACGGACGCGAGCAGGAGAATCGCGGTGGAACGCATCGGTCCTCCGGTAAAGAAAAAGCCCCGCGGGCCGGAACCCGCGGGGCTCGACTCTAGATCCGTCGGCGCGTTAGAAGCTGAATTTCACTCCGACGCGAGCCGCGATGGGCGTCTGATAGTCGTTGGCCATCAGGAACTGCGGGTTCAGCGTCATTCTGCCGGCCGCGACTGCCTTTGCGATCAGGTCGTCGAAGTTTAGCCTGCCGGCATAGAAATCGGCCTCTGTGTAGTAACCCGCTCCGAGCGGAATCCCGCCCGTCCGACGCATGGTCGTCGCCTTTCTGGTGACCGTGCGCTGGTCGAACACGTTCAGGACGTTGAGCTGGAGCTGCAGCTCACGGCCACCGCCTACCTTGAACCCGTGCTGCACGAACACGTCAGTCTGCGAGAACACCGGCGTGCGGCCGTCGCTGCCGCGGCCCCGGTACCGGATCGGGTAGTTGTCGGGCGGGATGATCGGCACCTGCCGGGTCAGCGGCAGGCCGCTGGCGATGAACTCGTTCAGGCCCACCGACGTGCCCCACTTGAACAGGTACAGGCCCTGCGCCTTCACCTGGTGCGTTCTGTCCGTATCAAGAATGCCTTCGATCACCTTGCCCGAACCGTCGAACGACATCGCGGGATAGTCGTAGTCGCGCGAGTTGTTCGGGTTGTCGCGGCCCGGCTCGTCCGAGGACGACAGGCCGGAGTAGTTCCCCTGGTCGCGGCTCCAAGTGTAACTGCCGACGAACAGCCAGCGATCCGAGAGTCGCTTCTCGAGGCGGCCTTCGACGCTGTTGTAGAGGCGCTTCGCCTTCGGCATCGCGATCAGCACCGGGTTCGGTGCGAAGCCCTGCGGCCGGAACACGCTGGTGCCGGTCGAGATGTCGAATACATCGACCAGACCCTCGCCCGGATTGGCGATGATGTACAACTCATCGCCGTCCGGGGTCAGGTCGCCGACATCATCGATCGCGCGATCGAGGTTCTTGCGCACGTAACGAACCGTCGCCGCCAGCGTCGGGCTGAGCTGACGCTCGAAGCCGAACGAGAGCTCCTGGTTCCGCATCGGCTTGATCGTTCCGGGCGGCGCCACGTCCTGCCCCGGCTTGACCGACGGCCGACGGAAGTCGACGCTCTGGAAGAAGGTGCCCGGGCAGCTCGGCACGCAGCCGTTCGGGCCGGAGATCGACTCGAAGTTCGGCGTGTCGAGCGAGAAGTAGTAGGAGATCCACTTTTCACCGCCGAACGAGCCGCGCGGCATGTTCAGCTTGAAGATGTCGTAGAAGATGCCCCACGACCCGTAGATCTTCGACCGGCCGTCGCCCTTCAGGTCGTACGCGAAGCCAACGCGCGGCGCGGTCTTGTCCTTCCACTCGAACTTGATCGGGTTCGGCGGAACGTCGGACGCGGTCGCGTAGGCGGGCACGTTCTCACTCTCGGTGCGGATGCCGAGGTTGACCGTCAGTCGGTTGTTGAGGGCCCAAGTGTCCTGCACGAACACGCCGTAGACGTTCGACTTGACGTTGCCCTGGGTGATGAAGCCCGCCGACGGCTCGGGGCCGTTGGCGCGCACGACGTAGCACCCGAACGGGCCGTGCCCGTACGGGCAGCCGGTGCCGTCGAGCGTCCAGTTCAGGTTGACCAGGTTCTTCAGCTCGCCGCTGACGACATCATTGCCGCGTCGATCGATCTGGACGCCGCCCTTCACCTGGTGCTGGCCCGCGGCCTTGCCGAACCACGTCGCGTCGATCTGGCCGTAGTTACGGGTCTGCGTGTCGTGATCGACGCCGCTGTTGTTCGGCACGTTGGCATAGCCCCCGTCGTGCTGGAAGTTCTCGGGCACGCCCGCCAAGCCGATGTTCGGCGTGTCGAACACGTAGCGGACGACGTTGTTCACGTTGAAGTCGTGCGTGTCGCGAAGGAAGCGGCCCACACGGCCCGACACGACGAAGCTCGGCGACACGGTGTAGTCCGCCGTGCCCGCGATCGAGTAGTTGGGGAACCTGGTGCCTTTTGTATAGACGGTCGTCCGCGAATCCTGCCCGGTCAGGCCGGCCAGCGAGCCCTCGGTCTTCCGCCAGGTGTTGTTGAACGCCACGCGCGTCCGCAGCCTGTTGCCGAACTGGTTCGTCGTGTTGGCGGTCAGGTACTGCACCTGATCCTTGTTTTGCGTATCGGACGCATTCGACGGAGTGTTCCCGCTGGTGGAGGAGTCGACATGCCGCTTCGTCGTCTCGTACGTCGGCTGGTAGGCTCCGAAATACCACATCCGGTTTGTCATGATCGGACCGCCGATCGAGGCGCCCGGTTCGGTGTGGTCAACTTTGTCCTTCGGGTACGTGTGGTACTCGGCCTGATCCGCATGCCCGAGCACCGGGCGCAGCGTCTGATTGTTCTTGCCGTTCAGCCTGGAGCCCTGGTAGAAGGTGAGCACGTTGCCGTGCAGGTTGTTCGTGCCGCTCTTGGTCAGGACGTTGATGACGCCGCCGGTCGATCCGCCGAATTCCGCAGGATAGCCGGTCGACTTGACCTGCACTTCTTCGACGAAGTCGGCCAGGACGTTCTGGCCCGACAGGCCGCCGATGATGTTGGTCGTCTCGATGCCGTCGATGACGTAGCGGTTCTCGGCCGCCGCCGCGCCGTCGATCATGACGCCGGACGACTTCGATTCGTAATTGACGCCGGGCGCCTGGGTGACGAGCGTCGTGAAGTCGCGGCCGTGCGGCAACAGCGCCACCTGCTCGCCGCGCAGATTGGTCGACTTGCCGCTCGACTTCACGTCGACGATCGGCGATTCGGCCGTAACCGTCACGGCCTCGGTGATGGTCGCAAGCTGCAGGCTGAACTCCACGCTCTTGACCGAGCCGAGCCTGACGTCCACGTTCGAAACCTTCCCGACCTTGAAGCCCGCCAGATTCGCGGTGACTTCGTAGGTGCCGGGCAGGACGGACGGGAATCGGAAGCTCCCCGTCGAGTCCGTCGTGGCCACTAGCACGCCGCTGCCGCCGCTGCGCGCTTCCACCGTCGCGCCCGGCAGAACCGCCCCGGACGAGTCCTTCACGACACCTTCAATGGAACCACGCTGTTCCTGGGCCGCCGCAGGCCACGCGAACAGCGTTATCGCGAGCAACGCCGCGAACACACGTAAACGCATTAATCCATCCTCCTGATGTGCAATGCGACCGCTACAGCACACGGCGTACCGGTCATCCGCAACTCCCCGATTAACCCTCTTTTCAGGCGTTTCGTCAACGCGCTGTCGTAGCTCGTCACTACGGATCGGAGGTTTTGGATGAAGACCTCCGCATCCTTGGATCGCTGCGCCGGTCGAGTTTGTTGTCGCGCCCGGATACAATCAGAGGGTTATGCCCCTTCCGGAAGTCGTGATCCTCGGCGCCGCTCGTACGCCCATCGGTCGGTACGGAGGTTCGCTGAGAAACGTGCATCCGGCCGAGCTTGGCGCCGTGGCGGCCAAGGCAGCGCTCGAACGTGCCGGGATTCCGGCGCATCGCATCGACGAAGTCCTCATCGGTCACGGCCGTCAGGCCGGCTCGGGTCCCAACCCCGCACGCCAGGTCGGCAAACGCGCCGGCATTCCCGACACCGTACCGGCGCAGACGATCAACAAGGCTTGCGCCTCGGGCATGCAGACCATCGCCACCGGAGCGCAATCGATCATGCTCGGCGAAGCCGAGTTCATCCTCGCCGGCGGCATCGAGTCGATGAGCCGCATGCCATATCTCGTGGACGCCGACGATGCGCGCTGGGGCCACAAGATGGGCAACTTCACCTTCGTCGACGCGATGTACCGCGATGGCTTCACCTGCTCGGTGTGCGGCATGATCATGGGCGAGACGGTCGAAGTGCTCGGCCACGAGTACGGCATCACCCGAGAAGCCTCGGACGCCTACGCGCTCGAGTCGCAGCAGCGCGCCGAGCGTGCGATTGCCGCCGGACGGTTCCGCGACGAGATCGCGCCCGTCGAGTACACCGACGCGAAAGGCAAGCCGCAGACGCTCGCCGACGACGAGCATCCGCGCGCAGGGACGACGATCGAGAGCCTGCGGAAGCTGCCGCCCGTGTTCAAACCCGCCGAAGGGCAGGACGCGATCGTGACGGCTGGCTCCTCGTCTGGCATTACCGATGGCGGCGCCGCGGTCGTGATCGCCGGCGCCGACGCGGCGCGCGCCGCGGGACTGAAACCGTTGGCGCGCGTCATCGGATGGGCGAGCGCGGGCGTCGATCCCAAGATGATGGGTATCGGTCCCGTGCCCGCGGTACGAAAGCTGCTCGCGAAGACCGGGCTCTCGCTTGACGACTTCGATCTCGTGGAGCTGAACGAGGCGTTCGCCGCGCAGGTGCTCGCGGTGCTCAAGGATCTGCCGATACCGATGGAGAAGCTGAACGTCAACGGCGGCGCGATTGCGCTCGGGCATCCGATCGGCTGCACCGGCACGCGGATCGTCGTCACCCTGCTCTACGAGATGATGCGGCGCCGGGCGAAGCGTGGGCTCGCGACGTTGTGTGTCAGCGGCGGAATGGGCATGGCGATGGCGGTGGAACTGTGTTAACTCCCAACTCCCAAGTCCCAACTCCCAACTCCCAACTCCCAAGTCCCAAGTCCCAACTCCCAACTCCCAACTCCCAAGGACCAAGTCCCAATTCCCAAGGACCAACGTCCAAACGCCTGGCGGTCATAGCCGGCGATGGAATCGGAAAAGAGGTAACGGCGGAGGCGCTCAGAGTCATCCGGCGTGTCGGCGAGGTGTTTGGCCGCACATTCGAGATCGAGGAGCTGCCCTGGGGGGCCGATTACCTGCTCGAGACCGGCATCACGATTCCGCCGAACGGGTACGACCTCCTTCGGCGCCTCGACGCGATCTTCATCGGGGCGCTCGGCGATCCGCGCGTCCCGGACAACCGCCACGCGCGCGACATCCTGCTCGGCACGCGCTTCGAGCTCGATCTCTACGTCAATTATCGGCCGGTGAAGCTCCTCGACGAAAGGCTCTGCCCTCTGAAAGGGCGCGGTCCCAAAGATGTGAACTTCGCGGTGTTCCGCGAGAACACCGAGGGGCTCTACGTCAGCATCGGCGGCCGTTTCAAGGCGGGGACCGAGGACGAAGTCGCAATCCAGGAAGAGCTGAATACGTTCAAAGGGGTGAACCGGATCATCCGCCACGCGTTTGCGTTCGCGCAGGAGCACGGGCTGACGAAAGTCTGCATGGCCGACAAGAGCAACGCCATGCAGCAGGGACACGCGCTCTGGCAGCGCGTCTTCAGGGAAGTGGCCGCCGAGTATCCGGGCATCAACGCGACGCACTACTACATCGATGCGCTCGCGATGTACATGGTGCTCGACCCGGGGCAGTTCGAAGTGATCGTGACGAACAATCTGTTCGGCGACATCATCACGGACCTTGGCGCGACGTTCCAGGGAGGCCTCGGCATGGCGGCGTCGGGGAATATTCATCCGGGAAAGACGTCGATGTTCGAGCCGGTGCACGGCTCGGCGCCGAAGTTCGCGGGCAAGAACATCGCGAACCCGATCGGCGCGATCTCGTCGGCCGCGCTGATGCTCGACACGCTCGGCTGGACGAAGGAAGCCGCCGCCATCGACGCGGCCGTCATGAAGGCCGTCAAAGAAAACCAGGTGACGTCCGACATCGGCGGAACACTTGGAACCCGTGAGGCCGGCGAAGTCATAGCTCGGGAGATCCGGTGAACGGGCTTGCCGCATTACGCGAAGGCACAAAGACACAAAGACACAAAGAACCATTGGTTTAGATCTTGGTGCCTTCGTGCCTTAGTGCCTTCGCGCTAAGGCCGTCGGCCCGTGGAGTGCAGGTAAATGGGTGACGTTTTCATTCTCGGCGGCGCCCGAACGCCGATGGCGGAATACGCGGGCAAGTTGAAGGACATTTCGGCGCTCGAGCTGGGCGCGATCGCGGCGCGGGCGGCGATGGAGCGGACCGGCGTGAAGCCGGCCGACGTCGATCACGTCATCTACGGCAACGTTCTGCAGAGCAGCTCCGACGCAGTGTACGGGGCGCGGCACGTGGGATTGAAGGCCGGCCTGCCGATCGAAGTTCCCGCGCTGACGGTCAACCGCCTGTGCGGCTCCGGCATCCAGGCCGCCGTCAGCGGCGCGCACATGATCCTGCTTGGCGACGCGGACGTTGTCCTCTCGGGCGGCACGGAGAGCATGAGCCAGGCGCCGCACGTGATTCGGGGGCTTCGCAGTGGACTGCGGCTTGGACAGGGACAGCTCGAGGACACGCTGTGGTCGGCGCTGCTCGACACGCATTGTGGCTGCACCATGGCGGGCACAGCGGAAAACTGCGCCGCGAAGTACAACGTGTCGCGCGAAGCGCAGGACGCCTACGCAATGCGCAGTCAGCAGCTGGCCGACAAAGCGTGGAAGGAAGGGCGGCTGAAGGAAGAAGTCGTTCCCGTCGAGATCAAGTCGCGCAAAGGCGTGGAGATCTTCGCGCAGGACGATCACATGCGGCCCGAGTCCACGATGGAAGCACTCGCAAAGCTTCCGCCGGCCTTCAGCAAGAATGGTTGCGTCACCGCGGGCAACGCCAGCGGCATCGTCGATGGTGGCGCGGCGCTGCTGCTCGCGTCCGCTGCCGGCGTGAAGGACCACGGATTGAAACCGCTCGCCAGGCTGACCCACTGGGCATACGTCGGCGTCGAGCCCACCCTGATGGGCATGGGCCCGGTGCCGGCGACGCGCAAGGTCCTCGCGAAGGCCGGCATCTCGCTGAAGGAGATCGACCTGATCGAGGTGAACGAGGCCTTCGCGGCGCAGTACCTTTCGGTTGAAAGGGAACTCGGTCTCGATCGCGATCGAGTGAACGTGAACGGCGGCGCGATCGCGCTCGGCCATCCGCTCGGTATGACGGGCACGCGGCTGCTGCTCACCCTCACGCTCGAACTCCGGCGGCGCGGCCTGAAGCGCGGCCTCGCGACCGCGTGCATCGGCGGCGGCCAGGGCATAGCAGCGGTCGTCGAGAGCGTGTAACCGTCAAATCCCAAGGCCCAACTTCCAACTCCCAAGATGAGTGCCTTGGGAATTGGGAATTGGGAGTCGGGAGTTGACCGTCAAATCCCAAGGCCCAACTTCCAACTCCCAAGATGAGTGGCTTGGGGAATTGGGAATTGGGAATTGGGAATTGGGAATTGGGAGTCGGGAGTTGACCGTCAAATCCCAAGGCCCAACTTCCAACTCCCAAGGTGAGTGGCTTGGGAATTGGGAATTGGGAATTGGGAAACTGTCGGTGTACTTGGATGTGGCCTGATGGGGTCCGGCATCGCGCAGGTCAGCGCGGCTGCCGGCTACAAGACGATCGTCCGCGAGGTCGAAGACAGCTTCCTGAAAAAGGGCATGGGGCGCATCGAGAAGTTCCTTGCCGGCGGCGTCGAGAAGGGCAAAGTCACTGTTGAGGAGAAGGACAAGACGCTCGGCAACCTGTCAGGGACGACGAAGCTCGAAGACCTGAAGGATTGCGACCTGATCATCGAGGCGATCATCGAAAACGTCCAGGACAAGGCGAAGGCCTACGGCGTCCTCGACGGCATCGTCGCGGATCGCACGATCTTCTGCTCGAACACCTCGTCACTCTGCATCACGGAACTGGCGGCGAAGACGAAACGTCCCGACCGCTTCGCCGGCCTGCACTTCTTCAATCCCGTTCCGCTGATGAAGCTCGTGGAAGTGATCCGCGGTTTGACCACGAGCGATGACACGTATCAGCAGGTGTTCGCGTTCGCCCAATCGCTCGGCAAGGAGCCGATCACGGCGCCCGACAAGCCGGGATTCATCGTCAACCGCCTGCTCGTGCCCTACCTGCTCGACGCGATTCGCTCGTACGAGCACGGCCTCGGCACGATCGAGGACATCGACAAGGGCATGAAGCTCGGGACGGGATACCCGATGGGCCCGTTCACGCTGCTGGACTTCGTCGGCCTCGACACCACGTATTACATCGCCAACATCATGTTCGAGGAGTATCGCGAGCCGGCGTACGCGCCGCCACCGTTGCTGAAACGGATGGTCCTGGCCGGACGGTTGGGGAAAAAGTCAGGACAGGGTTTTTACAAGTACTAACGCCGGTCACACACGATTTCACGCAGAGGTCGCGAAGCTCGCAAAGATCCAGAGAGTTGCTCTGCGAACTCCGCGAGCTTTGCGCGAGTACGTGCGTGGCTATCGGAGCGTCGCGAGCAAAGCGCTGGCTTTGGCCTTGAAGTCGCGGTCTTCCGGCGCCCAGTCGGGATCGATCGGCGCGTCCAGGAGCTGCTGCAGCACGCCGCGCGCCTCGTCCCTCTTCTTTAATGCAATGAGCGTCTCGGCGAGGAAGTAGAGGGATGCGGCGCTGTGCGGGTTATAGGTGAGCGATCTGCGCAGGTGAATCTCTGATTTCTGATCGCTGCCGCCGAACAGGCCAGGCACTTTGTAGTACCAGCGTCCGAGCGCGCGATCCGCGGAGCCGTGCTGATACGCGGGGTCGAGACGCAGAACCGTTTCGAGTTCGTCCTTGATGTTGCCGCGATACTTCAGGCCCTGGCGCAGTCCGAACGATTCCGCGAGGGCGCCCATGTTGGCCGCGATCCAGAAATGCCCCTCGGGCCTGTTTGCGGCAATAGCGACCGCCGCGCGGCCAGCGGCAATGCCGCTCTCGAGATACGCCTTGCGCTTCTTCTCGTCGGCGTGACCCCCGAGCCAGTAGCGGGCGCGGGCGAGTTTCCAGGCGGAGTCAAAATCGCGTGGATCCTTCGCCAGGCGGCCGGCCCACATCGTTTCCGCCTGCTGCGCGAGCGCGATGGTCTCCCGCTGTTTGTACAGGGCGTCGGGATCCTCCCCTTGGACGATCCCGAGCGACAGGAGCAGATACAATAAAAACATGCAGGAATTAATCCGCCAGCTGCTCGCCGAGCTGGGGGAAGATCCGTCGCGCGAGGGGCTCCTCAACACACCCGAGCGCGTCGAGAAGGCGTTCAAGTTCCTGACGAGCGGCTACAGCGCCGACGTCGACACCGTGCTCAATAACGCGCTGTTCACGGTGGATTATAACGAGATGGTGATCGTCAAGGACATCGACTTCTACAGCCTTTGTGAGCATCATCTGCTGCCATTCTTCGGCCGCTGTCACATTGCCTACATCCCGAGTGGCAAGGTCATCGGTCTGAGCAAGATACCGAGGCTTGTCGAGATTTTCGCGCGCCGGCTCCAGATCCAGGAACGGATGACGAGCGAGATTGCGGAGACAATCCGGCAGAAAATTCAGCCCGTCGGCGTCGCGGTAGTCATCGAGGCCACGCACCTGTGCATGGCGATGCGCGGCGTCGAGAAGCAGAACTCGTTCGCGATCACGAGCGCCATGCTCGGCGGCTTCCAGACCGATGCGCGCACGCGCATGGAGTTCCTCGAGTTGATTCGCCGGCCCGATCTCAACACCCGCGCTTCCCAGTGCCTGCCTACCCATCCCGTATCATCTGCCTGACCGAGGAGACGACCGAGACCCTGTACCTGCTCGGCGAGGGGGAGCGCGTCGTCGGCATTTCCGGCTACACGGCGCGGCCGCCCGAAGCGCGGAAGAAGCCGAAGGTCTCCGCGTTCATCAACGCGCGATTCGAGAAAATCGACGCGCTCAAGCCCGACCTTGTCCTCGCCTTCTCGGACCTGCAGGCCGATATTGCGCGCGAACTGATCAAGCGCGGCTATCCGGTCTACACCTTCAACCAGCGCAGCGTCGCCGAGATCCTGCAGATGATTCGGATCGTGGGCGCGCTGGTCGGCCGTGCAGAGGCAGGCGACGCGCTTGCGATGCGGCTGGAGTCGGGTCTCGACGAGATTCGCCGGAGCGCCGCCTCATTTCCGCGGCGGCCCCGCGTCTTCTTCGAGGAATGGGACGCACCGCTGATCTCCGGGATACGGTGGGTCGAAGAGCTCGTCGAAATCGCCGGAGGGGATCCGATTTTCCCGGAGCTTCGCGACAGGTCGCTCGGGAAGGATCGCATCGTCGATCCCGCTGCGGTCATCGAGCGCAATCCTGATGTGATCGTGGCGTCGTGGTGCGGGAAGGCGATGAAGAAGCGGACGATCCTCGAGCGACCCGGGTGGAGCGCGATCAGCGCCATCCGCGACGATCGCATCCACGAGATCAAGTCCACCTACATTCTGCAGCCAGGTCCAGCGTCGCTGACCGAGGGAGTGCAGCAACTGCACGCTATACTGAGCAGATGCGTCGGCTCCTGACGTCGTTGCTGATTGCGGCCGTGCTGGCGTCGGTGCCCGCCGCCGCGCAGACAAGGAAGACTCCCGCAAAGAGGACCGCTCCAAGGGCCGCGGCCGTTCCGCTCAAGACGATGACGCCGGATGTGAAATGTCCGTCGCTCATTGGAATGGGCGTGAAGACGGTCCGCAGCTTCTGCGACGTGCCCGCCGGACGCGATCCGGCGCAGGGCATCATCGTCACGCTGCCGCCGCACAGCGGTCCCGGGTCGCTCACGTTCGATCTGCACGCCCGCCACCTCTATTCGGAGGACGAGATGAAGCGCGGCAAGACGTACGCGCGCTACCGCGTCGGGATTGGCGTGCTGACGATGAAGGGAGATCTGCTCGATCGCGGCGCCGTGGAAGCGGAGTTCCGATCGGCAGCGGACCTGTTCGATCGGATCGGCGGCGGCGCAGGCCCCGGCAGCCTCAAGGCGGTGGCACCCGCCGGGCGCGAACAGGTGTTCGTCACCATTCCCGCAGGCGTGGAGCAGGTGAGCCTGCTCGGTGAAACGCTCGACGCCGTTACGCCCGCCGGTCACGAGACGGTGGTCATGCCGGGCCGTCCGGTCGCCATCGTCAGCAACCTGCTCTTCGAATATCGGCCCGCTCCCGTAAAACGCTGATGGAACCTCAGAAGACATCCGATGTCCGCGACATTCTCGACGTCCTCATTCTCGGCGCAGGCCCTGCCGGACTCGCCGCCGCCATCGCCGCCACCAAGTCCGGCCTCAGCTACCAGATCATCGAGAAGGGCGCCCTCGTCAATTCGCTGCTGCACTACCCGACGGAGATGGTGTTCTTCACCACACCGGAGCTGATGGAAATCGGCGGGCTGCCGTTTACGAGTCCGAACGACAAGCCGACGCGCATGGAAGCGCTGCGCTACTACCGCCGTGCAGCGGATACTTACAAGCTCGATATCGCGTTCGACGAAACCGCTGAGAGCATCACGGTGGATCTGAACACATTTTTCACACAGACGCGCAGCACACGGCGTCCCAATCGCACGATCCAGAGCCGCACCGTCGTAATGGCGACCGGCGCATACGATGTGCCGAATCTGATCGACGTTCCCGGCGAGGACCTGGCGCACGTCTCGCACTACTTCACGTCGCCGCATCCGTTCTACCGGAAGCCGGTCGTGATCGTCGGTGGGAAGAACTCCGCCGCGGAAGCGGCGCTGGAGCTGTATCGCGCCGGCGCGCGCGTGACGATCGTCTATCGCCGCGAATCGCTGAGCGACTCGATCAAATACTGGGTGAAGCCGGATATCGAGAACCGCATCAAGGAAGGGTCGATCGCTGCGCGGTTTTCGACCAGCGTGGTCCGGATCAATCCATCGAGCGTGGTCGTGGAAAAGGACGGCGTCCTCGACGAGATCCCCGCCGACGGCGTGTTCCTCCTCACGGGTTACCTGTCGGACAATCGGCTGCTTCGTGCGTCGGGCGTCGAGATCGATCCCGATACGTGCGGACCGCGGCACGATCCGCAAACCTACGAGACGAACGTCAAGAATCTATATGTGATCGGCGCGATGGTGGCGGGGAAGGCCAGCGGCCGCATCTTCATCGAGAACGGACGCTTCCACGGGCAGGTCGCGATCGACGAAATCGTCAATCGACAGCGATAGTCGCCAATCGTCAATCGACAGCGAAGTCACCAATCGACAATCTGCAATCGCCAATCTTCAATGTATACCGTCGCCTTCCCACTTGTGGCGGGCGACGAGCACCTTCATTTCGAGTAATTCAATCAGCGATCGGCACCGGTTGAGCACGCCATCGCGCTCGAGGAGCGCCTGCTTCTCGACGGGGTCGAACTCGAGGTACTGCGCGAGCGCGTTGACGAGATCTTCGTCGGGCATGGACGAGGGGACCTTCGTGTCCGCGGATCCTTCCGGCTGCGGCACGAGCAGCATTTCGAGTCGTCTGCGTTCGCCGCGCATCTCCGAGCGCACGCCGTCGGCCGCCGCCTCCGGTACGGGTTCGACGAGCGCCTGCCGATAGAGCTTTGCCGAGTCCTCGCCGGTGATCCGGAACTTCTCCATGCCGCGCAGCACGATGTTGAAGCGCCCGTCGGGGAGCCGTTCGGCATGGGTGATCACACCGGCGCAGCCGATTGGATACACGGGCGGCCGTCCGTCGTAGTTCGCTTCCCACCCCGGTCGCAGCAGCACCATCCCGATGATCCGATCGTCGTTCAGCGCGTCGTCCACCATCTGCCGGTAGCGCGGTTCGAAGATGTGCAGCGGCAGGAACACGTTCGGGAACAGCACGACGTTCGGCAATGGGAAAATCGGAATCGTAGGAGGCAGCATGTCAATTGGCGACTGCAGACTGCAGACTGCAGATTCCCGGATTGTCGATTGCTGATTGTCGATTGGTGCGCTCCAATCGGCATTCGTCAATCGCCATTCCGTTAATCTTCAGTCTGCAATCTCCAATCTTCAATGTATGGTTCTCGTCTTCTTGTCCATGTAGTCCATCAGAACATAGCGGCCGAGCGTGCGCGGCGTCGTGAAGTATGCCTTGCCGTGACAGATCTCTGCGACCTTGCGGACGAAGCTCACGAGGTCATAGTCGCGCGCGAGCATGAACGTGTTGATCAGGATCCCGGCCTTGCGGCACGCGGCAACTTCCGCGAACGTCTCCGACACGATGAAGGGGTCGAGACCGAAGGCGTTGCGGTAGATCCGGCCGTCGGGACGCGTGAGCGCCGACGGCTTCCCGTCGGTGATCATGACGATCTGCCGCATGTCTTTCTGCTGCCGTTCGAGGATGCGGCGGGCGAGGCGAAGGCCTTCGCGCGTGTTCGTGTAATACGGTCCGACCTTGGATCGCGCGAGCTGTCCGAGTGGGATCTCCTCGGCGGAGTCGTGGAAGAGCACGACTTTCAGCGCGTCGCCGGGATACTGCACCCGAATCAGGTTGGCGAGAGCGAGCGCCACGCGCTTGGCGGGCGTGAAGCGATCCTCGCCGTACAGGATCATGCTGTGGCTGCAGTCCAGCATCAGCACCGTCGCGCAGGAGCTCTGGTACTCCCCTTGGGCGACCATCAGGTCCTCGTAGTCGACCGCGATGCCGCTCTTCTGCGCTGAGTGGCTTCCGGCTTCCGCCTTCGCGCGAAGCGCTTCGGCGGACCGCCCAAACCTTGGCGGAGGCTGGTTAGCCGGAAGATCGCCCCTCGCGTCGGCTCCTTCGCGTCTCGTGCGCAGCACCGCGTTCAGGATCGTGCCGCTGGCGTCCAGGTTCATCGTGTCGCCGAACTCGTACGGCTTCGAGGCGCCGCTCGCCTCGATTCCCGTCGCCATCTCGCGCGTGTCGTGGCGTCCCAGGCTGCTCTTGCCGAGCGATCCGAGCAGGTCACGGAGCGCCTTGTAGCCGAGGAAGTCGAGACTCTTGTCTGTGATCTCGAACCGATACTGCTCGGTGTTACCCATGCCGCCGCCGCCGCCGGCTTCGCGGCGCTCACGCTCGGTCTCGAGATCCGGCTGGCCGCTCAGGTATCCCTGCGCCTGAAGCTTCTCGATGATCTTCTCGATCAGCTGATCGAGCTTCTGCTCGGCGTCCTCGGAATCCCGCCAGTCCTTACCGAGCAGCCGTTCGAGCGTTTCCTCCGACAGCATGCCGCCGTTGAGGATCGCTTCCATGATCGCGTCGTGCAGCGACTGCCGCGAGTGCCCGGGCTCGCCATCATCCTCGTACGGCAATCCGTACGGATTATCGAAGCCGCTGCCGAGAAACAGATCCGACAACTTCGACAGCAGTTCCTCGAGATCGATCTCGTCGAGGTCGTCGCCGGTGAACTTCGAGTACTTGTACTTCACGCTAACACTAGTTGTAGTACTTCTTTTTATTGCCCGTCAGTGGGAGGTCGCGTTCGGTGAGCGCGTCCATCGACCGCGTGGGACGCGGCTTGGATTGCTCAGCCGCCTGGAACTGTCCCTGCATCGAGCGGCTGATCTTCCGGTGCGCGTACAGCCCCTCGAGCACGAAATCGATCGCCGATGCGAGCACGGGGTCGGACGGCTTCTTGCCAATCGCGCCGGTGCGCGCCGCCTCGTGGAGCCCCTGGACCTCGCCCGTACGCGCGATCAGTTCGGAGGCCGACAGCGTGTCGTCAACCTGCAGGCTGCCGCCGAGATCGAACCATTCCGTCACTTGCCGGAAATCAGCGTTGGGGAACCAGCCGTCGTAGACGGTCGAGACCGCGCCGCGAATCAGATCGCGGGCGACCGTGTCCGCGCCTTTCAGCTCTCCTTCGTATTCGAGCTCGAACTTGCCGGTGATCGCGGGGATCGCCGCATAAATGTCCGTGATCCGCGGCACCGCCACTTTCTCCCCCGTCGCCAGTGCGCGGCGCTCCGCGTTGGACAGGACGTTCTCGAGCAGTGAGATGGGAAGGCGCTGGCTCACGCCGGATCGCTTGTCGATCTTCTGATCCTGCCTCGCCTGGAACGCGACCTCCTCGACAACTTCGCGCACGTATTCGGGAATCGAGAGCTCGATGGTGTCGCTGTCGCGATCCGTCCACGACTCCTGACGCGTGATCTGCATCGCGTGCTGCCGCGTCGCCGGATAGTGCGTGCGGATTTCCGACCCGATGCGGTCCTTCAGCGGCGTGATGATCTTGCCGCGCGCCGTGTAGTCTTCGGGGTTCGCGCTGAAGACGACCTGTAGGTCCAGCGGCAGGCGGACGGGATAGCCCTTAATCTGGACGTCCCCTTCCTGCAGGATGTTGAAGAGGCCGACCTGGATCTTGCCCGCGAGGTCGGGCAGCTCGTTGATCGCGAAGATGCCGCGATTCGCCCTCGGCACGAGCCCGTAGTGCATCGTCAATTCGTCCGATAGTTCCAGGCTCGCGCGCGCCGCTTTAATCGGATCGAGGTCCCCGATCATGTCGGCGATCGTGACGTCCGGCGTCGCGAGCTTCTCGACGTAGCGCCCTTCGCGCCCGAGCCACGCGACGGGCAGGTTGTCTCCTTCAGCTCGCACGCGCGCACGGCAGGCGGCGCAGATCGGCGCCATCGGGTCGTCGTGGATTTCGCAGCCCGGCACGACGGGGAGCCATTCGTCGAGCAGCGACGTCAGCGCGCGGAGAATGCGCGTCTTCGCCTGCCCGCGCAGCCCGAGCAGGATGAAATTGTGGCGCGAGAGCACCGCGTTCACCACCTGCGGGACGACGGAGTCGTCATAGCCGATGATGCCGGGAAACAGCGTCTCGCCGGAACGCAGCTTCGCGATGAGGTTGTCGCGGATTTCAGCTTTAACGGAGCGGCGCGCGAGGCGCCCGGCCTCGACGTCCTTGCGCAGCGCGCCGAGAGTGGTCGCCTTGGGGGTCATTGATCGATATTAACAGGATCAAAGGGTTCAAAAGGGTTCAAGGGGGTCAAAGGGTTCACTTGAACCTCTTGAACCCCTTGAACCACAATCCCACGTGCCTATCGTCTATGCACACCGCGGTGGTGCGAAGCTGCGGCCGGAGAACACGCTGCTGGCGTTCGACCACGGGCTGTCGCTTGGTGCGGACGGGCTCGAGTTCGACGTGCGCCTCTCGCGTGACGGCGTCGTCGTCGTGCATCACGATGCGACGCTCGAACGCACGACGAACGGGCGCGGACCAATTTCTGCGCACTCGGCGGCGGAGCTGGCGCGTCTCGACGCCGGATACCATTCCGACGACTTCCGCGGACAAGCGGGCGGTGTTCCACGTCTTGACGCTGTCCTGGCCCGTTATCCGTCGATTCCTCTGCTCATCGAGCTCAAAGTCAACGATCCCGTGCTCGCGCACCGCACCATCGATGCACTGCGCAAGGCGAACGCCGTCGAGCGTGTTGCTCTCGGTTCGTACGAGACCCGGGTCCTGCGCGCGGCGCGCGAGTACGAGCCTGCAATCCGCACAGGCTCATCGCGCGAAGAAACGCGCCTCGCCCTCTATCGATCTTGGGTCCGCTGCCCGGTGCGGCGGCCCCGATATCAGGAGTACCAAGTGCCGGAATTCGCCGGAACCACGCGCGTCGTATCGCCGCGTTTCGTCCGGTACGCGCACGACGCGGGGCTCGCGGTGAAGGTGTGGACGGTCGACGATGAGCTGGAGATGCAGCGACTGATCGGCTGGGGTGTGGATGCGATCATCAGCGATCGGCCGGACATCGCCGTCCGTGTCGTGCGGCACAGCGTTTGAAGCTTTCCTGCGGCTCAGGAGGGCAGATGGATCTACGTGCTAAGTACGATCACGCGATTCAGACCGCGAAGAAGCTCGGGTTTCAGGGGACCGCGACGCAGGAAGGGGACAAGCTCCACTTCAAGGGCACGGTCCACTCGGAGGACGAGAAAAACCAGATCTGGAATGCACTGAAGACCGTCGGTGACTGGAAAAACGACATCCAGGGTGACATCTCGGTTGTTCCCCAGGCGCAGCCGGTCGGCACATCTGGCTCAGGCGGGCGTACCTACACCGTGAAGTCCGGCGATACGCTCAGCAAGATCGCGAAGGAGCACCTCGGCGACGCGAACAGCTACATGAAAATTTTCGACGCGAACAAGGACCAGCTGACGGATCCCGACAAGATCAACCCCGGTCAGGTTCTGAAGATCCCCATCTGATTTGGAAATTTGGAAATTTGGAAATTTGGAAAGCTGGTGATTTGGCGGCTGGCGCCGAATCACCAGCCGCCTGTGCCCGGCGGCTCAATGTTCGGTAAACTCGCGTCCGTGCGAAACGCAGGAGCGTAGTTTGCTGAACTGGCTGGGAGTCACCGGTGCCTGGGCGCTGTGGGTCGGTCTCTATCTCGGTTTCTCCATTCTGATTCTATGGATCGTGGGCCGAATCCTGCCACTCGCCGGCCGCGGCCGCAGACGAGGCTGATCTCATCGATCTGCCTCGGCGCGGCTTCTGCGTCGTCCGTCATGTCCGTCGCCGGGCCGCCGAATCCGCACGGCGGGAAATCGTCTCGGCTCGGGCGCTCGCGGACTTCGTGCGCTCGACGTCGCGGCGAGTAGGGATGCGCTTCAGCGGCTTCTGCCAGGTGTACTGCACCGGCACGAGTGCACCGCAACGTCACGGATCACAGGGACCAGACTCGCCGCGAGGAATCGCCTCGCCGATTTCCGGCTTCGCCTTACGCTCGCCGTGCTCCACGGCGTCCGTCGCCGGGCATGACGGCCACGCGCGCCGCGGCGAGATCGATTCCCGTTCCTCCGGAATGCATGCGGAGCGAAACGTCCGCCGGCCACGCGCGTGAGTGGTCGCAGAGAAGTTATCGCCCCGCGAGTTCCGCGGCGGTCGTGAACTTCGGCTCGATGTCCACCGGGATGCCTGAGAGGCGGTCCAGGACCTTCTGCACTTCTGGCCGGACCACGCCGAGGCGCTCGATCATCCCTTTCGCGTTCGCGTAGTTGCCCTCCGCCTGCAGCGTCATGATTTCCTTCGTCAGCGCCGTGACGGCGTCGCCGATTTTCGCGTTGTCGACCATGAACGTGCCGTCAGGTTTCACCTTGAACGCGCCGGCGTCGATGAAGTAATTGAGCTGCACCGCGATGCCGCGGCCGTGCGCCTCGTTCACGCCGAAGCGGATCGAGCGGAACGCGGACGCCAGGAACGTCGTGTACATCGTCTTGGCGATCGCCGGATCGAGCTGCTTGTGATCGGCGAGGTAACGCAGCGCCCACAGCCCGGACACGTCGGCCTTCGCCTCCTCGATCGCGCTGTACGTTTCCTTCAGCTCCTGCCGCACCGTCGTCTTGCGATTACCGACGGTGATGTTGTGCGGCCCGAGCCCGTGCATCAGCTCGTGCATCAGGATGTGCGTGAAGAACGCGTCGAACGAGATCTTCGACTGATCCGCCGTGGGCAGCGCGATCTTCGAGATGGGAAGCAGGACCATCTTGAACTTCGCGTCCTGCACGTTCTTCAGCATGACGCGCTTCGCGCCCTTTTCCTTCACGACGCGCTCGTCGTTCGGCAGGTTGTAGGCCGCCGTCTGCACGCCGCGGTTGCCGTCGCCAGCGGCGAAGACCACATTGACCACCTTGATCGGCGCGAGCCCACCGAGCTTCGGGTTGCGCAGCGACGGATCGATCGGGAGGTTGTTCTCGAGCTCCTGCAGGTGATCGCTGAACGCCTGCAGCTTCTTCGACTCGGCATCGTCACGCACCGTAATGAACGCCTCGAATGCCGCCTTCGCGTTGAACCATTCGTCTTCGTACACCTCGTACGGGCCGATCGTCGGCTCGATCGCGGCGTCGAGCTCCATCCAGGCCACGTCGCTCGCGTAGTAATCGTTGGAGAGAAACGCGTCGGCCCGTGTCGTGAGGAACTTCTTCAGCGTCCCCTCACCAGTCAGCTGCGCCGCCTCCCGCAGCAGATCCGCCGCGCGCGCCAGCTCACCTTGGTACTCGATGCTGTACGGCACCGCGACGAAGCCCTTCTCTCCACGACGGATCGTCGTGAAGAAACCCGTCGCCGCCTCCTTATTCGCTCCTGACAGGCCGTCGAGCCATTTCTGCACTTCCGCCTTCTCTGCGCTCGCGGGATAGAAGTTGGCAGCCTCAGGCTTGGCGGGCACGCCCGGAACGAACGCGCGGTTTTGATCCAGCCGGTCCCACGGACCCTTGTTGATCAGGAAATAGCGCAGGCGCGCCGCGGCCGTGCGCGACGCGCGCGGGCCGACGGGATTGGCCGCGCGGCCGGCGAGATCCTGGAGCATCGCCTCGTTCCCGGACCAGACCTGGCGCAGGAAAAGTGCGTCCATGACGCGCGCGGCGTCGATGAGACGCGCGAGCGCCTCGCGCTCGTTCTTGGGCAAGCCGGTGATATCGGCGCCGATGTCGGCGGGCGCGAACCGCGCCGTCATCTTCTGAAGTTCCGCAAGCGTAGGCATTTGTGTGCTGTCCTGTGCCACTGCGGTCAACATGAACAGGCCACAGAACATGACGCCGCAGACCAACACCGATAAACACAGAAAGAGAAATCCAGGAGCGTTCTGTGTCGGTCTGTGTTGGTGTGTGGCGCCGCGATCGGTGTTGGTCTGTGGCGTCTGTCGCATCTGTGGCCTACAATAAGAGGATTGTAGCCCGACCAAAATCCCCGAGGATGGCTCCCCGATGAGAAACCCCGCGCCGAAGGACAATGCCGAGCTTGAAGCTCTGGAACAGCGAGAGTGGCGTGAAGCACTCGATTATGTAATCCAGCAGAACGATCGCGGCCGCGTGCAGCGGCTGCTCGCCACGCTCCGCCATCACGCCCGCATCAGCGGCGTGGCGCTGCCGTTCAGCGCCGTCACGGCGTACGTCAACAGCATCCAGCCGAACCAAGAAACCCCAATCCCCGGCAGCCAGGAAATCGAACGCCGGATCAAGAGCCTGATCCGCTGGAACGCGATGGCGATGGTCGTCCGCGCGAACCGCGTGTCGGACGGCATTGGCGGCCACATCTCGACCTACGCGTCCGCCGCGACGCTCTACGAAGTCGCGTTCAACCACTTCTTCCGCGGCAAGGGACGTGAAGGCGACGGCGACATCGTGTACTTCCAGGGGCACGCGTCTCCCGGCATCTACGCGCGCGCGTTTCTCGAAGGGCGTTTGTCGCAGGAACGGCTCGAGAACTTCCGTCACGAGACACGACCCGCCGGCGGTCTGTCCTCATATCCGCATCCCTGGCTGATGCCGGACTTCTGGGAGTTCCCGACGGTATCAATGGGCCTCGGCCCGATCATGTCGATCTACCAGGCGCGCTTCAATCGCTACCTCGAAGATCGCAACCTGAAGAAGCCCTCGACGACGAAGGTGTGGGCGTTCCTCGGTGACGGCGAGACCGACGAGCCCGAGTCGCTCGGCGCGATCAGTCTCGCGGCGCGCGAGAAGCTCGACAACCTGATCTGGGTGATCAACTGCAACCTGCAGCGCCTCGACGGTCCCGTCCGCGGCAACGGCCAGATCGTTCAGGAGCTCGAGGCGATCTTCCGCGGCGCCGGCTGGAACGTGATCAAAGTGTTGTGGGGCAGCGACTGGGATCCGCTTCTCGCGAAGGACCACGACGGCCTGCTCGCCAAGCGAATGGGGGAAGTGGTCGACGGCCAATACCAGAAGTACACGGTGCAGTCGGGCGCGTATCTCCGCGAGCATTTCTTCGGCGCGGACCCGCGGCTGCTCGACATGGTCAAGCACCTCTCGGACGATCAGCTGAAGCGCCTGCGGCTCGGCGGTCACGATCCGATGAAGGTCTACAACGCGTACAAGTACGCGGTCGAGACGAAGGGACAGCCGACCGTCATCCTCGCGCGCACGATCAAGGGCTACGGGATGGGGGAGGCGGGCGAAGGCAAGAACGTCACGCACCAGCAGAAAAAGATGAACGAAGCGGACCTGCGGTCGTTCCGCACGCGCTTCGGGATTCCCATCTCGGACGAGCAGATCGCGGAGACACCGTTCTACAAGCCGGCGGAAGACAGCCCCGAACTGCAATACATCCGCGAGCGACGCAAGGCGCTCGGCGGCTCCGTGCCGCAGCGCAGCGTCCGCGTCGAGCCGTTGAAGGTCCCGCTCGAAGCGGTCTTCGAGGAGTTCTACAAGGGCACGGAGGGACGCAAGGCGTCCACGACGATGGTGTTCGTGCGCATGTTGTCGAAGCTGCTGCGCGACAAAGAGATCGGCGACCTCATCGTTCCCATCGTCCCGGACGAGGCGCGCACGTTCGGCATGGAAGCGCTGTTCCGCGCCGTCGGCATCTACTCGCACATCGGCCAGCGCTACGAGCCGGTCGACATGGACACGCTCCTCTATTACAAGGAAGCGAAGGACGGCCAGATTCTCGAGGAAGGGATCACCGAGGCGGGTTCGGTCGCCTCGTTCATTGCCGCAGGCACCGCGTACGCGACGCACGGCGTGAACACGATTCCGTTCTTCATTTACTACTCGATGTTCGGCTTCCAGCGCGTGGGCGATCTCATTTGGGCTGGCTCCGATTCGCGCGTCCGCGGATTCCTCCTCGGCGGCACGTCGGGACGGACGACGCTGGCGGGCGAGGGGCTGCAGCACCAGGACGGCAACAGCCTGGTCTACTCGCTCTGCTATCCCAATTGCCTGTCCTACGACCCGGCATACGCCTACGAGCTCGCCGTGATCATCCAGGACGGCATCAAGCGGATGTATCAGGACCAGGAGAGCGTCTTCTACTACCTGACGGTGATGAACGAACAGTACGTGATGCCGGAGATGCCGCCGAACGCTCGCGAGGGCATCCTGAAGGGCATGTACAAGTTCAAGGCCTCACCCGACACGAGGTCGAAGCCGCGCGCGCAGTTGTTCGGGAGCGGCGCCATTCTGAACGAAGTAGTCGCTGCGCAGGAACTCCTGCAGAAGTACGGCGTCGCCGCGGACGTGTGGAGCGTCACGAGCTACACGGAGCTGTATCGCGACGGCCACACGTGCGAGCGCTGGAACATGCTGCACCCCGCGGAGCCGCCGAAGGTGCCATACGTCACCCAGTGTCTGAAGGATGCGCCCGGCGTGCTCGTCGCGGCATCCGATTACTGCAAAGTGCTGCCCGATGCGATCGATCGCTGGACACCGCGCAAGCTGCGAACGCTCGGCACCGACGGCTTCGGCCGCAGCGAGGACCGCGCGGCGCTGCGCGAGTTCTTCGAAGTGGACGCGCGGTTCATCGCCGTCGCGACGTTGTCGGAGCTGCTGAAGGAAGGGCAAGTCGACGCGAAGCTCGTGGCGCAGGCAATCAAGGATTTCGGGATCAACCCCGACAAACCGAATCCGGCGGTTTCATAGGATGCCAACAGAATTCAAGCTGCCCGAACTGGGCGAGAACGTGACCGCCGGCGACGTGATGCGCGTCCTCGTGAAACCTGGGGACACGGTCGCGAATGAGCAGGCTGTCCTGGAGCTCGAGACCGACAAGGCGACGATCGAGGTTCCGTCGTCGGTGGCCGGCACAGTCAAGGACGTCAAGGTCAAGCAGGGGGAGAAAGTGAAGGTCGGCCAGACGATCTTCACCGTGGATGATGCCGATGCCGATGCCGGTGCAGGCGCGAGTGCGCCTGCGGCGAAGAACGGCGACAAGGCGAAACCGCAGCCCGCAGGCGCGCCGGAAGAAGGAGGCCTGAGCCAGGCGGCGACTCCGGATCGTGACGCGCCGACGAGTGGCGGCCGCGCGGGATCGGCTCGCGAGGATCGCGAAGGAGACAAGCCTGGCATCGCCGACCAGCAGCCGCGCGCGCAGCATCCGGCGCCGCGCATGCCCGAGGACGAAATCGAAGACGCACCGCGCCAGAAGCGCGGCGAAGTGGTCGACATCTCGCGCGCGCCGCGCGCGCAGGCGGGTGCCGCACCCGCCGCCGAAGGTCCGGCGCCTGCGGCCGGGCCATCCGTGCGCCGCATCGCGAGAGAACTGGGCGTAGACATCCGCCAGGTCACGGGCAGCGGTCCCGCCGGCCGCATTACCGTGGACGACGTGCAGACATTCGTCCGTGATGCGTTGTCGTCGGGTGGCGCAGGCGGCGCGCAGGCGCCGGCGAGCGCCCCGTCCGCGCAGCCGCTGCCGGACTTCTCCAAGTGGGGAGACGTCGAGCGCAAGCCGATCAGCAACGTGCGCCGCAAGACGGCGGAGCATCTCGGCCACGCGTGGAACGTGATTCCCGCCGTCACGCAGCACGACAAGGCGGACATCACGGCGCTCGAGGAGCTGCGCAGGAAGTACTCGCCGATGGCGGAGCGCGCCGGCGGCAAGCTGACGGTTACCTCGGTCGCCCTCAAGATTCTCGCCGCTGCAATCAGGAAGTACCCGCAGTTCACCGCCTCGCTCGACATGGCGCGCGGACAGTTGATTTACAAGAAGTTCTCGAACATCGGCGTGGCGGTCGACACGGATCGCGGCCTGCTCGTCGCGGTGATCCGCGACGTCGAGAGCAAGGGCATCATCGAGCTGTCGGCCGAACTCGCGAAGGTCTCGGAGAAGGCGCGCGCCGGCAAGCTCACGCTGGACGAGATGTCGGGCGGCGTCATCACCATCTCGAACCTCGGGGGCATTGGCGGTGTCGGCTTCAGCCCGATCGTCAACTGGCCCGAAGTCGCGATCCTCGGTATTTCGCGCGGCAGCTACGAGCCCGTCTGGGATGGCACGGCCTTCCAGCCGCGCCTCATGCTCCCGCTGTCGCTGTCGTACGATCACCGCGTGATCGACGGCGCCGACGCTGCGCGATTTCTGCGCTGGGTTGCGGAGGCCTTTGGGCAGCCGTTCGTCTTAGCGCTGTGAGTGGCCTCCGCGACGCAGCGCGCGACAACTCCTCAAGTTCCAACTCCCAACTCCCAAGGCGAGCTTCTTGCGGAGTTGGGAATTGAGTAGTTGGGAATTGATACGATGCCCAAGTCAACACAGCTCGTCGTAATCGGCGCAGGCCCTGGAGGGTACGCTGCCGCGTTCTATGCGGCGGATCGGGGAATGAGCGTCACCCTCGTCGATCCTGAGAAGAATCCCGGCGGCGTGTGCGTCTACCGCGGGTGCATTCCTTCCAAGGCGCTGCTGCACGTCGCGGACGTGATCAGCGAGTCCGCGCACGCCGCGGACTTCGGCGTCGAGTTCCAGAAACCGAAGATCGATCTCGACAAGCTCCGCGGCTTCAAAGACAAGGTCGTCGGCCAGCTCACCTCCGGGGCCGGGCAGCTGCGCAACCTGCGCAAGATCCAGCACGTGCAGGGCATGGCGAGCTTCCGCGATGCAAAGACGCTCGACATCGACAAAGTGGACGGTACGAAGGAGACGCTGACCTTCGAGCACTGCATCATCGCGACCGGCTCGGTGCCGTCGCGCATTCCAGGCCTCTCGATTGAGAGTCCGCGGCTGATGGATTCGACGGGGGCGCTCGACCTGCCCGACATCCCCAGGTCGCTCCTCGTCGTTGGCGGCGGCTACATCGGCCTCGAGCTTGGCAGCGTCTACGCAGCGCTCGGCAGCAAGGTGAGCGTCGTCGAAATGACGAGTGGTTTGCTGCCCGGCGCCGACAGGGATCTCGTCAACATCCTCGCGAAGCGCATCGAGCAGATCTGCGAAGCCGTGTGGCTGAACACGAAAGTCACCGGCATGAAGGATGTGAAGGACGGCATCGCCGTGACGTTCGAGCCCTCGACAGGCTCGGGGCAGGTGGGCCAGGGGAAATCCGGCGAGCAGACGTTCGATCGCGTCCTGGTGTCGATCGGACGCCGGCCGAATTCCGCGATTCCTGGTCTCGACAAGACGCGCGTCCAGATCGACAAGCGCGGTTTCATCGTCACCGCCAAAAACCGGCAGACGGCCGAACCGGCAATTTACGCGATTGGCGACGTCGCGGGGGAACCGATGCTCGCGCACAAAGCGTCGCACGAGGGTCGCGCCGCCGTCGACGCGATCGCGGGGGACCGGAACGTGGAGTTCTCGCCGGCGGCGATTCCGGCGGTCGTCTTCACCGACCCGGAAATCGCGTGGGCGGGACTGACCGAGACGGAAGCTGAGAAGCAGGGCATCAAGGTCGCGGTCGCGAAGTTCCCGTGGGGTGCGTCCGGCCGCGCGATTTCGCTCGGCCGAACCGACGGCGTCACGAAGCTGGTCATCCATCCCGAGAGCCAGCGCGTCCTCGGCGTGGGCATCTGCGGTCCCGGCGCCGGCGAATTGATCTCGGAAGGGGTGCTGGCGGTCGAAATGGGCGCGATCGCCCAGGACATGGCGATGACCATCCACCCGCATCCGACGCTATCTGAAACAGTCATGGAAGCTGCCGAAGTTTTTTACGGCCATGCGACGCACGTTTATCGACCAAAGCGTGGCTAGAAACAGTTTCCAGTTTCCAGTTTCCAGTTTCCAGTTTCCAGTTTCCAGTTTCCAGTTTTTATCTGGAGCGTGTACAGTTCCGTTGTCTTCGTGACTGGCAACTGGCAACCGGTTACTGGAAACTGATATGCGGCGTGTTTATCCGCTGGCGCTCCTCCTCTGCGCGAGTACGCTCGCGATAATCGTTCCCCCGGCGGATCCCATCGTCAAAGGCGGCCCCATCGTCTCCGGCGATCTCGCGTGGATGATGACGGCGGCGGGCCTCGTGCTCCTCATGACGCCCGGCCTGTCGTTCTTTTACGGCGGGATGGTGCAGAAGAAGAACGTCATCTCCACGATGCTCCAGAGCCTGATGGCAATGATCGTCATCAGCATCGTCTGGATCGTGTTCGGCTTCAGCCTGGCGTTTGGTGACGACATCGGCGGCGTCATCGGGAACCCGGCGACTTTTTTCATGTTCCGCCACGTCGGGACGGCCACGCATCCGGCGCTGGCGCCGACCATCCCTCTGGTCATCTTTGCGCTGTTTCACCTGAAGTTCGCGATCATCACACCGGCGCTGATCACGGGGTCCTTCGCGGAGCGCGTGCGCTTCTGGGCGGTCGTCATGTTCACCGTCCTTTTCAGCATCTTCATCTACTGTCCGCTCGCACACGCCACATGGCATCCGGACGGTTTCCTGCACAGATGGGGGGCGCTCGATTTTGCCGGTGGAACCGTCGTGCACACGTCCGCGGGGATGGCGGCGCTTGCGGGTGCGATCGTGCTCGGACGCCGGAAGCTGCTCGACATCGGCGGAGAGCACGTGCCCGCCAACATCCCGTTCGTGATCCTCGGCACGGGAATGTTGTGGTTCGGCTGGTTCGGGTTCAACGCCGGTTCGGCGCTCGCGGCAAACGAGCAGGCCGCGCTGGCGTTCGCGACGACGAACACGGCGTCAGCAGCGGCGGCGCTCGCCTGGATTTCGTATGACGTCATTCGCGGCCGCAAGGCGTCCGCGCTGGGCGCGTGCATCGGCGCCGTCGTGGGGCTGGTCGCGATCACACCTGCGGCCGGCTATGTTTCCGTTGCGCAGAGCATCGTCATCGGCACATTCTCGAGCATCATCAGCAACGTCGCGGTGTACTGGAAGTCGCGTTCCACGCTCGATGACACGCTCGACGTCTTCCCATGTCACGGTGTCGGCGGCATGGTGGGAATGATCGCGACAGGAGTGTTCGCCGCGGACGTTGGACTGATCCACGGCGACTCGAAGGTGTTTCTCGTGCAGCTGCTGACGCTCGCGATCGCGGCGCCTTACGCATTCATCGGATCGTGGGTCCTCTATCGCGTGACCGATGCGATCATCCCGCTTCGCGTGTCGGAGCGGCAGGAGCTGATCGGTCTCGACATCACGCAGCACGACGAGACCGTCAGCTCGCGCGGTGTGCGCACCGCCTTGGAAGCGCTCCAGGGGGAGTTGTTCGGCAGACCGGACGTCTAACGCCCGGGCGGGCGGCCGCTGTCACCAGGCAGCGTTCCGCACATGCCTTGCGACTCTTTCACGTGTTCGACGGCGATTTGCGGCGCGTTGCCGTTCGCCTCGCCGGCGCGCGGCATCGTAGAGGACTGGCCCGCGGTGCCGATTGTGTTGCCGCCCGCATCGCGGACCATCCCCGTCACGGTCACGTGCTTTCCGAGATAGTTCTTCAGATCGTCAGCGTCGCCGGACGTGAGCCGCACCCAGGATCCGCGCGGCACGAGCGGCGCATGTTCCATCCGCTCCTGTCCCTGTGGTTGCTGCTCGGGCGCGACCTCGACGACGTTGCGCAGCACATACGTGTTGGTGCCGGGCGCCGCTTCGATGCATCCCTGTAGCGAGAGCCGCTCATTCACGCCGCGGTTCCCTCCCGCCTGCACGCGCCGGTCGTTGTTCACCTTGTCCGTGCGTCCCGTGCAGGCGATAGCGATAGCGGCCGTCATCATCGCGACAGCCAGATGAGAAACATGCTTCCGCATAACACCCCCTGACACGGGATGTCTGCAAAATCCGGGGTCAGGTCTGTAAAACGCCCTTTAGGGGTGCCAGGTCTGCTGCACAGAAAGAGGTCTGACCCCGCTGAACGGCGATTTCCAGACCTGACCCCCGGATGCAGGGCGGTTTTTAGACCTGACCCCGGGTGGCTTCGAAGGAGTCGGTCTGTTCGTGCGCGTGATACGAGCTGCGGACGAGGGGGCCTGATTCGACGTGGCCGAAGCCGAGCTCGAGGCCGATGCGCTTGAGCTCGGCAAACTCGGCCGGCGTGTAATAGCGCGCCATCGGCAGGTTCGCGAGAGACGGTCGCAGGTACTGACCGATCGTGACAATGTTCACGCCGGCGGTACGCAGATCCTGCAGGGTCTCCACGACTTCATCCCACTCTTCGCCGAGGCCCACCATCAATCCCGACTTCGTCGGGATTGCCGGAGCGATCTCGCGCGAGCGGCGCAGGACGTCGAGCGCGCGCTGGTAACGGCCACCAGGACGTGCGATTCGGTACAAGCGGGGAACAGTCTCGATGTTGTGATTGAGCACGTCTGGTCCCGCGTCGAGGACCGTGTGGAGCGCGTTTTCGTCCCCTTGAAAATCCGGAATCAGGACCTCGAGACGGCAGTTCGGTATGCGCGCGCGCGTCTCGCCGATCGTCCGTGCAAAGTGCGACGCGCCGAAATCCGGCAAGTCATCACGATCCACCGACGTAACGACGACGTAGCTGAGGGCGAGCGCGTGAATGGCGCTGGCCACCTTGATCGGCTCCTGCTCGTCTGGGGGAAGCGGCGCGCCGTGCGTCACGTTGCAGTACCCGCACGATCTCGTGCAGGTGCTGCCGAGGATCATGAACGTCGCCGTGCCGTGATGCCAGCACTCGCCGATGTTGGGGCAATTGGCTTCCTCGCACACCGTGTGGAGTCCGAGGCCGCGCATCAACCCCTTGAGCCTGTGATAGTTCTCGGAACCCGGTGCCCGTACTTTCAGCCACTCCGGCTTCGGCTGACGCGGGAGCTCGGCCGCGCCGTCGGACCTTTTCTTGCGGCCGCGAATGAAATTCAGAGGGGCTGTCGCCAATCCTTCAATTTTATACTAGCGGGATGGCTTCTCTTTCTATCACGTGGTTTGGGCACGCGACGTTCGTCCTCGGCACGCCGGGAGGACGGCGGATCGCGTTCGATCCCTGGCTGACGGGAAATCCCAAGGCACCCGCAGGCGCGAAGATCGATAAAGCGGACGTGATCTGCGTGTCCCACGGCCACTCCGATCACACGGGGGACGTCGTCGCCGTCGCGCGCGCGACGGGCGCGACGATCGTCGCCGTCTTCGAGCTCGCGAACTACTTCCAGGGGAAGGGACTGAAAGACGTCATCGGTATGGGTATCGGCGGGACGGTCGACGTCAAGGGACTCAAGGTCTCGATGACGCCCGCAGTCCACACGAGCAGCATCGAAGAGGATGGGAAGGTGCACTACGTGGGACTCGCAGCCGGCTTTGTCGTCCGTCTCGAGGACGATCGCGCGATCTATTTCGCCGGCGATACCGCGCTCTTCGGCGACATGCGCCTGATCCGCGAGCTGCACGCGCCCGAAATCGCATTCCTCCCGATCGGCGATTACTACACGATGAGTCCTGCGGCTGCGGCGCTCGCGTGTGAGATGCTCGGCGTGCGCCAGGTCGTGCCGATGCACTATGGAACCTTCCCGGCGCTGACCGGCTCGCCGGACGTTCTCAAGAGGCTTGTCGATCCGATGGGGATCGACGTTCTGGTGTTGAAGCCCGGCGAGACCGCGCAGTGATTACTGAACCAGCGCAGTGACCTCCTCGACGATGTCGTCGATGTCGCGAGCGGAAGTCTCCACCGTGTGCTGCGCGCCGGCGTAGAGCGGCTCGCGGGAGGCGAGCAGCGCGCGCAGGTTTGCCATGGCCTGCGGGTGATCCGCCATCGGGCGGCGGTCGCCCTGCCGGACGACGCGGTTCCAGTGATCTTCAGGCGTGGCGCGGAGCCACACGGTCAGCGCGTGTTTCTTCAGCAGCGCGAACGTCTCCGGCGATGCGACGATGCCGCCGCCCGTCGCGAGCACCATCGAGCGCTTCTCGGCGAGCACCTGCGCGAGCGTGTCGCGTTCGAGCCGGCGATAGTGGTCCTCGCCGTACAGCGAAAAGAGTTCCGAGAGCGACATGTCGGCGGCCTTCTCGATGCGTCGATCGAGCTCGACGAAGCGCACGTGGAGCCGCCGCGCCAGCTGCCGTCCGATCGTCGTCTTGCCGGCGCCGCGCAGGCCGAGAAGGGCGACGATCTCGGTCGGTGGGTCGGAGTCGGTCTGGCGGAGCAGGTCCGATGCCGTGATGCCGAACGCGTCCGCGAGATCGGCGAGCCGCTTGACCGAGATGTTCCCGCGGCCCGCTTCCAGTTGCACGAGGAACCTGACCGAGACTCCGGATCGTTCCGCCAGGTCGCGCAGCGTCCATCCGCGTGCCATGCGCAATTCGCGCGTCCGCCCGCCGAGCACCTCGAGCACATCCGTCATGGGGTCAGACCCCCAATTCCCCGCTCATAGGGAAACTTGGGAGCTCAGTGCAATATATAGCACGCTTGGCGACAGTTTGAGCAGTATAGTGCCTTGACACTGCCGGATTACCGGCGATAGGCTGGTGCGATATATGGACGCCGCCACGAAGGTCGCCATGCCGGCCGTTTCGTTCGATACATCCCCCGATCGTTACCGGCACTGGAAGCTCGCGTTCGACGGCCCCGTGGCGACGCTGTCGATGGACGTGCAGGAAGACGCCGGCCTCTCTCCGGACTACAAGCTCAAACTCAATTCGTACGACCTCGGCGTCGACGTCGAGCTCGCCGACGCGATCCAGCGTCTGCGCTTCGAACATCCGGAAGTGCACGCAGTGGTCATCACGAGTCTCAAGGAACGGATTTTCTGCGCCGGCGCGAACATCTTCATGCTCCGCGGCTCGACCCACGCGTGGAAGGTGAACTTCTGCAAGTTCACGAACGAAACGCGCCTGGCGATCGAGGACGCGAGCGAAAACTCGGGCATCAAGTTCCTTGCCGCGCTGAACGGCATCTGCGCGGGCGGCGGCTACGAGCTGGCGCTCGCGTGCGACGAGATCATCCTCGTCGACGACGGTAACTCCGCGGTCAGCCTGCCGGAGACGCCGCTGCTCGGCGTGCTGCCGGGGACCGGCGGGCTCACGCGCGTGGTTGACAAGCGCAAGGTGCGCCGCGACCTGGCGGATGTGTTCGGGACCGTCGCCGAGGGGGTGAAAGGGAAGCGCGCCGTCGAGTGGCGCCTGGTGGACGCCGTTTATCCCACGAGCCAGTTCAAGCAGCGCGTCGCCGCCCGCGCGCAGGAGCTGGCAGGCAGGTCCGATCGTCCCTCGAGTGGTCCAGGCATCAGGCTGACGCCGCTGCGCCCCAGGATCACGGACACCGCTGTGACGTATTCGTCCGTGTCGCTCGAGATCGACCGCGACAAGCGCGTCGCAACGTTGACGGTCAGCGGACCGGAGGGCCACCAGCCCTCAACGGCGGACGAGATCCAGGCCGCCGGCGATCAGTTCTGGCCGCTTCGTGCGTTCCGCGAGCTGGACGACGCGCTGCTGCGGCTGCGGATCGTCGAGCCGCTGATCGGCACGGTCGTCGTCAAGACACGCGGCGACCAGGAATCGATGCTCGCGGTGGACGAACTGCTTCTCGCAAACAAGGACCAGTGGCTGGTTCGCGAGATCATCCATTTCATGAAGCGCACGCTGAAGCGAATGGACCTCACATCGCGCAGCTTCTTCGCGTTCATCGAGCCGGGCAGCTGCTTCGCCGGTTCGCTCTTCGAGCTGGCGCTCGCGGCGGATCGTTCGTACATGCTGGACGATCCGGAAGCGGACAACACCATCGCACTATCCGCGATGAATGGGGGACCGCTGAAAATGAGCAACGGGCTGACGCGGCTGCAGACGCGCTTCCTCGCCGAACCGGAACGTGTGGACCAGGCGCTCGCTCGAGAGGGATCCTTCACACCCGAAGAGGCGTTCGAGGCCGGGCTGGTATCCTTCGCGCCGGACGAACTGGATTGGGATGATGAAATCCGCCTGGCGGTCGAGAGCCGCGCCGCCCTTTCGCCGGACGCGCTGACCGGCATGGAAGCCAACCTGCGGTTTGCCGGACCCGAGACAATGGAGACGAAGATTTTCGGGCGTCTGACGGCATGGCAGAACTGGATCTTCATCCGCCCGAACGCCGTCGGCGAGAAGGGCGCGCTGACCGCGTACGGATCGCAGTCACGCCCCGAGTTCGATTTCAACAGGACATAAGAGCGTAGGGGCCGTTCGCGAACGGCCCCTATGTCTACGGCGACGGAGGGATCATGATCTCAGCCGAACGCATCCCCAACAACGTCGGGCTCTCGAGCAACAAGCGGCTGCAGCGCGCGCTCGAGCACTGGCAGCCGAAGTACATCCAGTGGTGGCGCGACATGGGCCCGCAGGGGTTTCAGGACTACCACCAGGTGTACGTGCGCACCGCCGTGAGCGTCGATCCGTCTGGATGGGCGCACTTCGAATACGTCAAGCTGCCGGAGTACCGGTGGGGCATCTTCCTCGCGGATCCCGTGCAGGATCGCCGCATCGGCTTCGGCGATTTCATGGGCAATCCCGTGTGGCACGAAGTGCCCGGAGAGTTCCGCAACCAGTTGCGGCGGCTGGTCGTCACCCAGGGGGACACTGAGCCCGCGAGCGTCGAGCAGCAGCGATGGCTCGGCCAGCGGTGTCCGAGCCTGTACGATCTGCGTAACCTGTTCCAGGTGAACGTCGAGGAAGGGCGGCACCTCTGGGCGATGGTCTACCTGCTGCACTCGTACTTCGGGCGCGACGGCCGGGACGAAGCGGAGGAGCTTCTCGAGCGGCAGAGCGGCAACCGTGACAAGCCGCGCATTCTCGACGCCTTCAACGAGCCGATCGAGAACTGGCTCGACTTCTTCATGTTCACGATGTTCACCGATCGCGACGGCAAGTCGCAGCTGCTCTCGCTCTCGGAGAGCTCGCTCGATCCGCTGTCGCGCACGACGAGGTTCATGCTCACCGAGGAAGCGCACCACATGTTTGTCGGCGAAACGGGCATTGCGCGAATCCTCGAGCGCACCTGTCAGCTGATGAAGCAGACCGGTTATTCGGGGGACGTGCGGGAGCTTGGCGGCATCGACCTCGAGATGCTCCAGAAGTTCATCAACCTCTGGTTCAGTCTCAGCCTCGACCTGCACGGCAACGAAGTGTCGACCAACGCTGCGTCGTACTTCGCCAACGGTTTGAAGGGGCGCGCCTATGAAGACAAGTGGGACGACCATCGCGTCACCGAGGCGATGTATGAGCTCGAGATGCTGGCGGAGGGGAAGCTGGAACGTCGCCATATCCCGATGCGCACGGCGATGAACGAGGTCCTGCGCGACTGGTATGTCGGCGATTGTCTCGCCGGCGTCACGCGCTGGAACAAGATCCTGGAGCGAAACGGATTCTCCGATCGCCTTCGGCTGCCCGATCGGAAGTTCAATCGCGGCATCGGCATGTTCTCGTCGGTGCACTTCGACCCGCACGGCCACCAGCTCTCCGACGAAGACTGGGAGCGCCGCAAGTACGAGTGGCTGCCGGCGCCAAAGGACCGCGAGTATCTCCTCAGCATCCAGGCGGAGCCCGTCTACGAGCCCGGCAAGTTTGCCAACTACATCGCGCCGCCGCAGCGCGGCGTCAAGGGGCAGCCGGTGAACTTCGAGTACGTCCGCACAGAACTCTGACACTGCCGATTGGCGATTGCAGATTGCAGATTCACGGATTGCCGATTGTCGAGTGTCGAATGACGAAGATCCGAGTCGAAACGTCGCAGGGCCTGTGCATGATCGAACTGAACGATCCGCCGGCCAATACGTACTCCTATGAAATGATGCGCGAGATCGACGGCGCGGTGCTCGATGCGCGCATGAACGCCGACGTCCACGTGGTCGTCATCCGTGGCGCAGGAGAGAAGTTCTTCTGCGCGGGTGCGAACATCGGCATGCTCAAGGACGCCGATCCCGACTTCAAGTACTACTTCTGCCTGCACGCCAACGAGACGCTGACGCGCCTCGAGCAGACGCCGAAGCTTGTGATTGCGGCGCTGAACGGCCACACCGTCGGCGGCGGACTCGAGGTCGCGATGGCAGCCGACATCCGCATCGCCAGGAAAGACGCCGGAAAGATCGGACTGCCGGAGGTCGCCCTTGGCGTTCTCCCCGGTACCGGCGGCACGCAACGCCTGGCGCGCCTCGTCGGCAAGGCACGCGCGATCGAGCTCATGGCCACCGGCCGCCTGCTGTCCATGGACGAAGCGAAGGCGCTCGGGATCGTCACAGAAGTCTGGGGTGAATCGGACTTGAATGGCCGCAGTTTCAACGACGCGGTTGTCGATTACGCGCGCCAGTTCACGCCGCCGGCGAAGGCCAGCCGTGCCGTCGGCCGGATGAAGCGTGCTGTGCAGTCAGGCGCGGAGGCCGGCTTCCTCGAAGGGCTGTCGATCGAACGGGAGCTCCAACAGCTTCTGTTCCAGGGCGAGGATGCGAAAGAAGGCATCACCGCCAACCTCGAAAAACGCAAGCCGCAGTTCAAAGGCAAATGAACAAGAAGCTCCTCATCAACAACCAGTGGCGCGACGCCGCCGGCGGCAAAACGATGGAGGTCACCAACCCGGCGACGGAGGAGGTGATCGCGACGGTCGCGTCGGCCGGGAAGGACGACGTGGATGCGGCGGTCGCCGCGGCGCGAGCGGCCTTCAATGGAGCGTGGGGCAAAATGTCCGCGCGCGATCGCGGGCGGCTGGTGAGCAAACTCGCGGATCGCCTGCTCGAAAAAGCGGACGAGGTCGCGCGGCTCGAAACGCTCCACAACGGAAAGCCCATCTTCGAATCGCGCCAGATCGAGATCCCGGCGGCCGCAAAGTGCTTCGAGTACTACGCGGGCTGGGCGGATAAGGTGATGGGGGAAACAATCCCCGTCGACGGCAACTACCTGACCTACACGCTTCGCGAGCCTCTCGGCGTCGTCGCCGCCATCGTCCCATGGAACTTTCCGCTGCTGCTCGCCGCGTGGAAGGTCGCGCCGGCGCTTGCGACCGGCAACGTTGTCATCCTGAAGCCCGCGAGCCAGACGCCGCTGACGGCGATCGCGCTTGGCGAGATCGCGGTGGAAGTCGGACTCCCGCCAGGTGTGCTGAACGTGATCACCGGGCCGGGATCGACGGTTGGCCAGGCGATCGTCGAGCACCCGGGCATTGACAAGATCGCGTTTACCGGTGACACGAGCACCGGCAAAGGCATCATGCGGGCCGCGGCCGACACGCTGAAGAAGATTACGCTGGAGCTGGGCGGCAAGTCCCCGAACATCGTCTTGCCCGATGCCGACATCGACGCGGCGCTGCGCGGCGCGACGACCGGCATCTTCTACGGCAAAGGGGAAGTGTGCGCCGCCGGATCGCGGCTGCTGGTCGCGGCGTCGATCAAGGACGAGTTCATGGAGAAGCTCGCCGCGCGCGCGAAGAAGATGGTCGCCGGCGATCCGATGGATCCGAAGACGCGCTACGGCGCCCTGGCATCGAAGAAGCAGCTCGAGACGGTGCAGCGGTACGTGGACATCGCGAAGAAGGAGGGTGCTTCCCTCGTCGCCGGCGGCGGCCGCGCTGATATCGGGACGGGGAAGGGATACTTCTTCCAGCCGACGGTGTTCGACAACGTCAAGCCGGAGATGACGATCGCGCGCGAAGAGATCTTCGGGCCGGTGCTCGCAACGATTGATTTCGCGGACATCGACGAAGCCATCGCAAGGGCCAACGACTCGCAGTACGGCCTCGCCGCGGCCGTGTGGACGCGCGACGTCAAGAAGGCGCACTACGTGGCGCGCCGCCTACAGGCGGGCACCGTCTGGATCAACACCTACAACGTGTACGACACCGCGGCGCCTTTCGGCGGTTACAAGGCGAGCGGCTTTGGACGCGAAATGAGCGCGCACGCGCTCGAGCACTACACGCAGGTAAAGAGCGTGTGGGTCGACTTGAACATGTGACCGTCACAGACGCCCACGTTCACATCCAGCCGTTCCACATGATGCCGCCCGCCGTGGCGGAGACATTCTGGAAGGGCAAGCCGAATCGCGCGGAGCTCGAGGGCTACGCGGCGGATCCACGTGCGCTGCTCGCGCGCATGGATGCGGACGGCGTCGAGCGGGTCGGGCTGATCAACTACGTCAGTCCTGACCTGATGGGATTTACCGACGAGGCGAATCCCTGGATGATTCGCTACGCGTCGGTGGATCCGTCGAGACTGATCGCTTTCGGGTCCGTCAACCCACGGTTCACGCGCGACGTCGCGGGGCAAACCGCGCGGGTCATCGCCGCCGGCGCACGCGCGCTGAAAGTCCATCCACCGCACCAGTTGTTCCGCGCGAACGCGTACCAGGATTCACTTCCGTCGCTGGCCGATCTCTATCGTGTGGCGGAGCAGGCGGGAGTGCCTGTGACGATCCATACCGGCACGTCGGTGTTCCCCGGTGCGCGCAGCCGGCTCGGCGATCCCATGGACGTGGACGACGTGGCGATCGATTTTCCAAAACTCAGGATCCTGCTGGCGCACGGCGGACGGCCGTTGTGGATGGACGCCGCCTTCTTCCTGGTACGGCGGCATCCGAACGTGTTCCTGGAAGTGTCAGGAATTCCGCCTGCCAGGCTGCTCGAGTACTTTCCGAGGCTGGAAGAACTCGCGGAAAAGGCGGTGTGGGGCAGCGACTGGCCGAGCCCCGGCGTCAAGTCCATGAAAACCAACGCGGACGCCTTCGCGGCGCTGCCCCTCGCGGACGCGACGAAGCGTAAGATTCTCGCGGAGAATGCGGCAAGAATATGGCCCCGGACATGACCCGAGAGATGACACAGATCGGCCTGCTGCGGTGGCGCGCGGAATTCCCCATCCTGGAGACCTGCACGTACCTCGTGAGCCACTCGCTCGGCGCGATGCCGAGGAAGACCGCGGCGTACCTGCAGGAATTCGCGGACACGTGGTCGCGCCGCGGCGTGCGCGCCTGGCACGAAGGCTGGTGGGAGATCGGGCGCGAGACGGGAAATCTCCTCGCGCCGGTTCTCGGCGTGCCGGCGAACAGCATCTCGATGCACCAGAACGTGACCGTGGCGCAAGGCATCATTGCGTCCTGTTTCACGTACGACGGGCCGCGCCGGAAGATCGTGATGACGGAGCTCGAGTTTCCGTCGAACCACTACCTCTTCGAAGGATTCCGGCGTTACGGCGCCGAGATCGTCTACGTGCCGTCTTCAGACCCCGTGCGGCTCGATCTCCAGCAATTCCTCGACGCGATCGACGAGCGGACGCTGCTCGTGCCGCTCTCGCTCGTGCTCTTCAAGAGCGCGTTCATCACCGACGCGCGCGCGGTGATCGAGAAGGCGCATCGCGTGGGCGCGCACGTCATTCTCGACGTCTACCAGGGTGCGGGCACGGTGCCGATGGATCTTCAGGCATGGAACGCCGACTTCGCGGTCGGCGGTTCGGTGAAGTGGCTCTGCGGGGGACCTGGGGCCGGCTACCTGTATGTGCGCCCTGACCTCGCCGAGCGGTTGCGTCCCGCGTTCATTGGTTGGGCGGCGCACGAGTCGCCGTTCGACTTTGAAACGGGACCCGTGCGCTACGCGGGCAACCCGGAGCGCTTCCAGAGCGGAACTCCGAACGTGCCGTCGCTGTATTCCGCGCGCGCCGGGTACGAGATCGTCGCGTCGATCGGGGTGCCGGCGATACGCGAGCGCTCGCTCGCGCTCACGAGGCGCATTATCGACGCGGCGCAGGCCCCAGGTTATCGGCTCAACACGCCGCTCGACGATCGGGAGCGCGGCGGATCGGTGATTCTCGACGTCCCGAACGGCGCCGCCGTCGCGGACGAACTGATTCGCCGCGAGGTGATTGTCGATTATCGTCCGGGCGCCGGCATCCGCATGGCGCCGCACTTCTACAACACCGAAGCGGAGATCGATCACGCGATGGCGACGCTCGCGGAGATCGTTGAAACTTCCGCCTGACCAGCCTCCGCCAAGGCTACGGCGGTCCGCCGAAGCGCTTCGCGCGAAGGCGGAAGGCGGAAGCTACAAGAACAATCTAAGGAGCATGAAGACGAGAACCATAGCAGTACTTGGCGCGGGAACGATGGGACACGGGATCGCGCACGCCGCGATCGCCGGCGGCTTCACGACGCGCATGTACGACGTCAGTGACGTGGCCGTCCAGAAGGGACGGGACGCGATCGAGGCGATCGTCAAGAAAGGGGTCGAGCTCGGCAAGCTGACCGCCGCGGACGCAGACGCAGCGATGAAGCGGCTTGCCACGACCGCGAAGCTGGGTGAGGCGCTGCAGGAGGCGGACTTCATCATCGAGGCCGCGCCCGAGAAGATCGACCTGAAGCTCGCGCTGTTCCAGCAGATCGAGCAGCTCGCACCGGCGTCGGCCATCGTCGCGTCGAACACATCTGCGCTGAGCATCACCGAATTGGCGGGGTCGCTGAAGAATCCCGCGCGCGTCGCGGGCATGCACTTCTTCAACCCGGTGCACAAGATGAAACTGATCGAGATCGTGCGAGCGCTCGAAAGCGCGCCGTCGACGCTCGAAGCAATCGAGGCCGTCTCACGCGCGATGGGGAAAGAAACGGTCCTCGTGCGCGAATCGCCGGGATTCATCACCACGCGCGTCAATGCCAGCATCGGCAACGAAGCGTTCTACATGCTCATGGAAGGCGTCGCCTCCGCCCGCGACATCGACAAGGCGCTGAAGCTCGGTCTCAATCACCCGATGGGCCCGTTCGAGCTCGTCGACCTGGTCGGCCTCGACACGCGCCTCAGCATCCTCGAGTACCTGCACCGCAGCATGGGCGAGAAGTACCGCCCGTGCCCTCTCCTCGCGCAGTACGTGAAGGCGGGCCGCCTGGGACGGAAGGTGGGGCGGGGCGTGTACGAATACTAGTCGCTGACGGCGCGGCTACCGGATCGTTATCCTGCCGGTCCACTTGCTGCCGCCGGGCGGCGGATCGTCGTGGTCGTGGAAGCCGCAGCTGCGGATCGTATTCAGGTTCCCCGTCTCGCGGCTCTGTCCAGACTGCAGCAGGCCCACGGCGTTGAGTTCCGGGCAGTCGCTATGTTCCGGATGCGGATCGGACGCCATGTTATGAGCGCGAGAGTCGCTGTTTACGAAGAGGACGCGGGTGCCCTGCGTGACGTTGAGCAGCGTGGGGCTGACCCCGGCGGCGGTGATCGTGATCGTCGCGGAGCCGTTGGTAGGGGAAGCGGGAGAGCCTCCGCATGACGCCAAAACCATCAGAGTGGCCGCACCCGCCAGCCGTCGCACGTGCGCATTATTGCACGCCTCGGCACGCCGCGACATAATACCCGCGCCCATCCATGACCCAGGTCCATCCCGTGTGCTCCGTCTGTGGTGTTGCGCGCACCGACGATTCTCCGGCGTGCACCTCGTGCGGCCACGCGTTCAGCGACGACGACGCCGCTACGGGCACGCATGCGCCGTTCTTCGACAGCGCGCGTGCCAATGCTGAAACTTTGGCGGGCGTCCCGGTCTCTCCGCGCGGGACCGGACCACTTATCGCCGGCCAGGCGTTCGGTCCTCGCTATCACATCATCCGGACGCTCGGCGCTGGCGGCATGGGCGTCGTTTACCAGGCGTGGGACGCCGAGCTCAATGTCGCTGTCGCGGTCAAAGTGATCCGTCCGGAGGTCATTGGCGATCGAACCAGCGCCGCCGAAGTGGAGCGCCGGTTCAAACGCGAGCTCGTTCTGGCGCGGCAGGTCACTCACCGCAACGTCGTCCGCATCCACGATCTCGGTGAGCGGGACGGTATCAAGTACCTGACGATGCCGTTCGTCGAAGGGCAGGACCTGGCGAATCTGCTGCGCGAGCGGGGACGGCTGCCGGTGCCTGAGGCGTTGGCGATCGCCAGGCAGGTGGCGCACGGACTTGCCGCCGCGCATCAGGTCGGCGTCGTCCACCGCGATCTCAAACCCGAAAACATCATGCTCGCGGCAGACGGCACCGCCCTGATCATGGATTTCGGGATTTCGCGATCGATCAGCGGTACAGCCACGGCGACGGCGCTCGGCGGCGTGATGGGTACGCTCGAGTACATGGCGCCGGAACAGGCGCGAGGCGAGCTCGTCGATCCCCGGGCAGACATCTATGCATTCGGGCTGATTTTCTACGACATGCTGACGGGACGGCAGCGACTCGCCGGGCGCGACAATCCGATGTCGGAAATCATGTCGCGGATGCACGCGGCGCCCCGGCCCTTGCGGCAGCTCGACGACACGATTCCAGAATCTCTCGAGCGCATCATCGCGCGCTGTATCGAACCGTCGGCGGAGAAGCGATTCGCGACGACCTCCGAGCTGGTGGCGACGCTGGAGGCGCTCACACCAGACGGGCACCCGCTGACCCTTGCGCGCACCCCATGGGCCCTTATTGCACGTTATTGCACGACGATCGTGCCTTTCAGCGCGGGGTTCGAATCGTCCAAATGGTCATGGTACGTGCACGTTCCCGCGTTGGCGAAGGCATGCGTGACCTTCGTCTGCCCCGCGCCGATTGTGCCGAGCCCCGCCTCGATCGACGGGCAGCTGCCGTGCTGGGGGTGCGGGTCCGACGCGATCTCGTGCGACCGCGTGTCGTTGTTCACAATCGTCACCGACTGGCCGACCGCCACCGTCACGGATTTCGCGGTGACGCCGGAAGAGGAGATCGTGATCGTAGCGCCGCTCGCGCCCGTTCCGCCGTCGCGCACAACGACGGTGACGCCGCCGCTCGGAGAGTTGGGTGAACCGCCGCAGCCCGCGACCAGCGCCACGAGAGCAAGAGACGAAAGAACCGACGTACGTCTGTAAGCCATCGTCAGAAAAATTTCCGTGAGATGTTGAAGCCGATGTACCAGGAATCGCTGCTGACGCCGCCCCGCGCCAGCTGTCCGAGCGTGGTGCCGAACCCGTTCGAGAAATTGATCTGGAAGGTGTGGCCGCCCGCCCGCATCTCGATGCCGAGGCTGCCCTGGTCCACACCGGGCTTGTAGCCGGTCAGCCGCGGCGTCACTTCACCGATCAGGTACGTCGCGGGACGGATGCGCACGCGTCCGCCGAGGCCGACCATCGCCGTGTGCTGGTCACCCGTGTCGAACGGATTCGTATTCGCGACAAAAATCGGTTCAGCGTAGAGCGCCGCAACGCGTCCAACCTTGCGCGAGACGAGCAATCCGATCGCCGGAGACTTCTGATCGCGAAGATTGTTCTGTCCTTCGAACGTCGCGACGACGTCGAGGCCGAGCGGATGTCCGTCAGCCGTCTGCTGCAGAATGTTGTGCTGGCCGAAGAGTTCGATCGTGCGGTCGCTCGTGCGATGGATGCCGATCTGCGTGCCCGGCAGCAGCCCGTACCGCAACTCGAGCCCGATCTGCGCGCCGCTGTCGAATCCGAAGAAATCGTTCAACAGGTCGCTGAAGTCGCCGCGGCCCAGCGACCGCGTGAAACGATGCGTCACGCGGAACGCCATCTTGTTCGCCGGCACGCGGAGCGTCGTCGGCAGCGCCGCCAGGTTGAAGTCCGGCTGCAGCGGGTCGACGCGGATGTCCGGATCGGATGTGACCGGCGGAGGCGGCGGTTGCGGAGCAGGCGGCTGTGGAGCGGGCGGTTGCGGCGCGGGCGTCTGCGCATGCGCGGGTCCTGCAGCAAGCGCGAGGAGGACACACGTACCCCAGACGGCCTTGGAAAAAATTCTCATTGGCGTCGATTATCGCAAAGGCAGTGCCCGCGAAACGGGCGCCAAACGTGACAAAACCGGGGCATTTTCTTTCTGCACGGGTAACCGCTTACGTGATGCGTAAATCACTATATGCGTGTTCCGCGTGCGGCGCGCGTCACTCGATACGGTGCTTCGCGAGGTAATAACTCAGAGCGCGCTGGCTGATTCCCATCAACTCGGCGGCGTCTTTTTTGACTCCGTTGGCGCTTTCCAATGCCCGCCGCACGCTCTCGCGTTCGGCCCAATCGAGGTTCTGCCGCAGCGACATGGACGGCAGGCCGGCGACCGGCGCGCTGGTCACGCCGAGCAGCCGCACGACTTCCGGACCGATCGTGGAGCCGGGTGACAGGACGACGGCGCGCTCGACGGTGTTCTCCAGTTCGCGCACGTTGCCGGGCCAGTCGGCGTTCTTCAATGCGTCCAGCACGCCTGCTTCCATGCCCTCAATGCGCTTGCCCGCGCGTTGCGCGTGCTTGCGAACGAAGTGATCGACGAGCAGCGGGATATCGTCGCGGCGCTCGCGCAGCGGCGGAATGTGGATCGGGATGACGTTGAGCCGGTAATAGAGATCCTCCTGGAACCGGCCGTCGGCAACCATCTGCCGGATGTCGCGGTTCGTGGCCGCGATCACGCGCACGTCCACTTTCTGGCTGCGCTCAGAACCCAGCGGCTCGAACTCCCGTTCCTGCAGCACGCGCAACAGCTTTGCCTGCAGCGGCTGCGCCATCGTCCCGATCTCGTCGAGGAAAATGGACCCGCCGTCAGCAAGCGCGAACTTGCCTTTCTTGTTGTTGAGCGCGCCGGTGAATGCGCCGCGTGTATGGCCGAACAGCTCCGATTCCAGCAGGTTTTCAGGGATGGCGGCGCAATTGACCTTCACGAGGGGCATGTCGCGCTGCGCGCTGTGGTAGTGAATGGCGCGCGCGACCATCTCCTTGCCCGTGCCCGTCTCGCCGGTGATGAGGACGGTACTCTTGGATTTCGCGACTATCTCCGCCGTCCGGATCACGTCCTGGATGCGGCGGCTGCGGCCGACGATGCCGTACTGGTTGAACTCCTCGTCGCGTTCGCTGAGCAGGTAGCCGTGCTGCGTGCGAAGTCGCTGGTGATCGAGCGCGCGGTTCACCACAACCAGCAGCTCGTCGACTTCGAAGGGTTTCTGCAGGTAATCGAGCGCGCCCAGTTTCATCGCCTCGATGGCGCTCTCGACGGTGGCGTGCGCCGTCATCATCAGGATTTGCGGCCGGTCCGCCGCGGGTATCGTGGCGACCAGCTCGCGAATCAAGTCGAGGCCGGTCAGCTCCGGCATCAGGTTGTCGACGACGAGCACGTCGAACGTGCCGCGCGCGAGCAGCCGCTGCGCCTCGCGCGGACTGCCGATCGAGACGACTTCGTGTCCCTCTTCGCGCAGCGCCTCCGCGAGGGCGTTGCGGATCTTCGCCTCGTCATCGACGAGGAGAATCGAGCCATGGGTTCTGGTCATGCTGTACGAGTCCCGCCAACGTCGAGGGGGAGCTCGATGCGCACGTCCGTACCGCGCGCGGGTTCGCTCGCGACCGTGATTCGTCCGCCGAGTCCCTCGATGATGTTGCGCGAGATCGCAAGACCGATGCCGGTTCCCGTCCGCCGTGTCGTGAAATAGGGATCGAACACGCGCGGCAGGTCCGCGGTGGCGATCCCGGCGCCAGAATCACTGACGGTAATGGCCACGTGACGCGAGTCCACGCGCGCGGTCCGCACCCGCACGCCCTGCGCCCCCTCGCCTCCCTCCACGGCCTGAATCGCATTGCCGATGATGTTGACGAGCGCCTGCCGGAGCCGCTCCGCGTCGGTGCTGGCGTGCGGCAGGTCGGGATCGAGAGCCAGCCGGACGCCGTTCGCACCGGCAGCCGCCTCCGCCGCGCGCACGGCATCCCTCGTCAGCGCGTTCAGGTCCGCCGGCGCCACCTCGAACTTGATCGGCCGCGCGAAGTCGAGGACCTGCGCGACGATCCGGTTCAGGCGCGAGATCTCTTCGTCGATGTCTTCCGCGGCAGCCAGAACCTGCTCGGGACGCGCGTCGTCACGGCGGAGTCCGCGCAGCGACGTCTTGATGATCATCAGCGGATTCCGGATCTCGTGCGCGATGACGGTAGAGAGTCGCCCGAGCGACGAGAGCCGCTCGCGCTGTGCCGCGTCACGCTGGAAGCGTTCGATCGAATCGGTCATCGAGTTGAACGTCGTCGCCAGGAGCCGCGCGTCCTCGTCCTGCCAGCGTGCGTCGGGCGTCGGGATGCGCCGCGACAGGTCGCCGCTCGACGCCATCTCGCGCATCGTCGACGTAATGGTACCGAGCGGGCGCGTAATTGTCCGCGCCACGGCGTAGCTGAAAAGTACCGCAACGAGCACGGCGACGAGCGCGGTGGCGGCGAGCAGCGTGTGAAGCTGGCCGAGAAAGCGCAGCCGCTCGGTCTGCGATCGCAGCACCAGATCCATCGGTTGTCCGTTCGGGCCGGGCGGCCCGAGCGCGTTCACGAAGGCGAGATACGCCTCGTCGCCGAGCTGGATCTTCGAGGAGCTGCCCGGCCGGTCCAGGAGCGGGGCGAGCGCCGGCCAGGTGGCGGGCGGGAGCGTCGCGGCCAGAATCCGGCCGTTCACACCGAAGGCGATCTCGCTGTGCGTCAGGTTCTTGAAGCGCGTGGCCTGGGTGTTATCGAGAATAGCGCCCAGAATCAGCGTGCCGAGGATGTCCTTGTCCACGAGGATGGGGACTGACTTGATCAGCAGGATGCCGCCGCGCGTGGGCCAGAACGCTTCCTTCTCGTCCGGCGCCGACTGCCTCGTGATGGTTGCGGCTTCGAAGACCGCTTCGGGGACGTCGGTCATTCCGAGCCTGACGAGCACGCGCCCGGTGTTGTCGGCAATCGCGAACAGCTCAGTGTTGGCCAGCTGCGAATGATATTTTTTCGCGATGGGCTCGAGTGTCGCGGGATCGCGCGTGTCCACCGCCGCCTTCAGGACGGGAAGGTCGGCAATCAACCGTGCGTCAAGCCCGAAGTTCTCGAAACTGAACTTCCGGTATTCGTCGACCAGCGTCGCGGCTTCGATGATGCCGCGCTGCAGCTCGGCGTCAGCCTGCCGTGAAACGGCGCGGTTGACGATGTAGATGGCCACCGCGATGGACAGGACCGCGATCAGCGCGGTCGCGAAGAAGATTCTGTTCGTGAGCGACGAGAACGCGTTCATTTGATGCTGAAGTCCGCGTCGGTGTCGCCACCGTTCTCCCCGATTGTGATCGTCCGCCGCGGCGAATCCCCATGCACCGTCTCGTTCCACAGGACCACGGTGTACGTCCCAGGCGGAACCCCTTCGATTCGATAGCGACCCTCTTCATCGGTCACCGCGAAGAACCGGTGCGCAAACACGAGGATGAACGCGCTCATGTGCGAGTGGATGTCGCAGAATACGCGGACGACCCCGGGACGTTCGAAGCGGACTGCCTTCGACCGGCCCGCGGCGTAGCGCCCCAGGTTGAAATCCTTCGTCTTGGAGAGCGAGAACACGTTGTGGTACGTGTTATCGCCGTTCGGAAAATCCACATAGGTACCAGCGACGATCGCCAGGACGTGCGGCACGAACCGTTCGTTGCGTTGATCCATGCGGCCGCGGTGCTCTTCGTTCTGTTCGAAGGCGGCGCGCGGCGCTGTTTCGAGATAGACGACGCTGCGCCGGCGTTCCTGGGGATCGCGGCTGCCGCCCATGCCAAGCGCGGCCGCGTCAGCACGCGAGTCGCGAAGCGAACGCTCGACGTGAATGTCCACTCGACCGCGGATGGCGCCGGTTGCCGACGGCTTCCCCGCGGTAGCGTGAACGGACGCGGAAGTCAGGCCGAGGGCGCAGAGGATGCAGAGGATGGGGAAGCGCATCAAAACCAGTAGGAAAGCTGCGCGGACACGAAGGTGCGCCTGGTGACGCGACCGGCATCGCGTTTGTTTCGCTGGACGACCACACGCGACACGAGATTGCGCATCAAGTACACGCCGCCCCCCGCTTCCATGCGTCTCACCGGCGCATCCCATGGCGTCGGTGCGCCGGCGAAGAACCGCTGGCCGCGGATTTTCGAAAACGTCAGACGATCGATGCGCGCCGCCGCGAAGAACCGTGGCGTCAGGCGATAGCGTCCCTCCACGAATCCCGCGCGCGCCTTCAACGGTCCGTCGATTCGCGGAAGATTGAGCGCAGGCAGGTTCCAGCTGCTCTCGATGAACTCGCCGCGTATCAGGAAGTAATCACGCGAGTACTCCGCGTCGGCGCCGAGCGCGCGCTGCGCGTATGTCTTGCGGCCGAGAAGCGGCGCGTAGGTATCGCCGATCGCGCGCGTCAGGAACTCCCCGCGCGATGCGGACGCGCCGAGGACCAATCCGACCGCCGGCGTCCAGCCAACGCGTCCTGCGATCTGCCGTCCGCCATTGTCGTCGTCGACGCGCGGGTTCGCCAGCGTGCCGGTTGTCAGCGCGATGGACCCATCCAGGTGACCGGCCGCGGCGTGCGCCTCGACGCCCGTGTCCCAGCGATATGCGCTCACGATCGGCACGCCCGGACCCGGTGTCGTGATCCCCACGGGGAAACTCGATTGCCATCCGCGCGCGCGCATGAACAGGAGATCGTCCGCCGAGCCAGGGATCGCATCCGGGCGAAGCGACGTGAGGTACTGGTAGGCGAGCGGATAGCCGATGAGCGGGTTCGCGTCGGCTCCGTAGCTGCGCCGCGCGAACGCGCCAAACACCGGTGGAATCCGGCCGGCCTGGACGTCGAACGTACGTCCCTTGAACGGATGCACGCGCACGTAAAGCGCGCGAGGCACCAGGTGTTCGGCATTCTCGGACCTGAGCTCCGTCAGAAAGGCCAGCCGCTCGCTCGGGCGCCACATCCCCGAGAGCGCCACCCGGAACATCCGCAGAGCATTGTGCTCGTAGTCGGTGTAATTGAAAAAGGCGATGTCGTCGCGGCTGCCGATCGTCGCCGTCGCGTCGCCGCTCACGGTTATCTGCGCGCGCGCCGGCGTCGCGCAGGCGGATGCGAGCAGGAGGATGGCGGCGAGACGTCGCCAGGTACACATGTGGTGTTATATAGTTATAGCGTGGCGTATATAATCTGCGAACCCTGCATCGGGACGAAGGATACCGCGTGCGTGGACGTCTGCCCGGTGGACTGCATACACCCGCGCAAGGACGAGCCCGAGTTCGCGACCGTCGAGCAGCTGTTCATCCATCCGGACGAGTGCATTGACTGCGGCGCATGCGTGCCGGCGTGCCCCGTGGAAGCGATCTTCGCGCTCGACGAGACGCCGGACAAGTGGAAGGGGTTCATCCCCAAGAACGCGCAGTTCTTCCAGAAGTAGCGATTAGCTGCAGCGGCTCTCGAGTTCCTGCCGCGCCTTCAGGCGTTCCGCACGGCGCTGCTCCGCCTGCGCCGCTTTCTGGCGCTCGTCGTCTGTCTCCAGCACGAGCGGCGGGATGGCGACACGGCGTCCCTCGCGATCGATCGACACGAACGTCAGGTAAGCGCGGCTCGTCATCCGGCGCAGGCCCGTCAGCGTCTCTTCCGAGAAGACCTCCACCTCAACCTCGAGCGACGTCGTCCATACTGCGCTGACGCGCGCCTTCAGGATGATCAGGTCGCCGACCTTGATCGGATGGAGGAACTGCAGGCCGTCCACCGCGGCGGTGACGAGCAGGCTGCGTGTGTGCCGATGGCAGGCGATCGCTCCGGCGATGTCGATCAGGTGCATGGCTGTGCCGCCCAGGAGGAACCCCAACGGGTTCGCATCGTTGGGCAGGACCACCTGCACCATCTCGGTCGCGGAGTCCGAAGCCGGTTTCGGACGCATGCTGAGCGCAGGCGAACCGGTCAGTTCCTGTGGCATTTAGCGTCAATGAACGACTTCACAGTGAGGCGCAGGTCGGGCGGGAGCTCGTCGTCACGGAGCGATCGCAGCATCGAGACGGTAGATTCGTAAGTGCGGAGCTGGGCCACGCACCGCGGGCATTTCTGCAGGTGCGCCTCCAGCTCCACTCGAAGATCGGGCGGCAGCTGACGTTCCAGGTAATCAGCGAGCAGCTTGACTACCGATCCGCAGCCGCAAGCCATGAGAACTCTCCCAACTCCTCAATTCCCAACTCCTCAATTCCCAACTCCCAAACTCTCCGGCACCCTTGGAGGTTGGGAGTTGTGGAGTTGGGCGTTGACATCGATCCGCAGCCGCAAGCCATGCGAACTCTCCCAACTCCTCAATTCCCAACTCCCAAACTCTCCCGCACCCTTGGAGGTTGGGAGTTGTGGAGTTGGGCGTTGACATGGCTACGTCAGCGTCAGAAATCGTAGCCTATCCAAATAGAGAACTTCGGCCGGCGCAGCCACTTGCTCCCGGTGCTCACGCCATCAACGACAGCCGCATACGAATAGATGTAGTCCTCCCAGCCCTTGTTCATCAACGTTCGCCACGACCAGTCGAAGTGAATGGGGAACCCGAGCGCGAAGGTCTCCAGGCCGAGACCGTACGACGCGCGGCCGTCGACGAGATGGAAGCCGTTCACGATGTAGGGGGCGCCATAATTGAGCACGATTTGCCCGGTCAACGGGTTTTGCTTGTAGCCGATGATTGGCTGGACGGGAACCGGGTCACGAGAATAGACCTGCAGCTTGTTCTGTGCGAACTGCGACGCGCCGAGGTCCGCGAATGCCACCGCGCGCAGGCCGCCGATCACCCCGAGTGGCGTCAGCGCCGCTTCGATCAACGGGAACCGCAGTTCCGCGTTGGCGAAGAACGCCTTGTTCCCGATGAACTCCAGGTACTGGTAGCCGCGCAATTCGGAGTTGCCGCCCGAGTACAGGTACGATGGATAGTCGCCCCAGCTCTTGAGGCCCCTGAACCTGAACGCGAGGACACCGTTCGTCGCGAGGCGTAAGTACTTTCTGGCGTCGACGTCTGCGGTCTGCCGCGAGATGAAGCCGTTCATTTTCGGCGAGTACTCGTAGCCGACGCGCAGCGTGTGGCCCGAGAGCGGACCGTACTCACGGAACACCGTCGTTTCGCGCACGTACGCGATGCCGAGCGGCAGCAGTTTGCCGTCCGCGAACAGGTTCTGCCCGTAACGCTGCTGCTGGTACTCCTCGGCGATGGCCTGAAGCGTCGGGTCGTCGTACTGCTGCTTGAACTGGATCAACCCGCCTGACAGCTCGACACGCGCGTAGCGGTTGAGCGGGTAGATCCCGAATGCCGTGCCACCGCGCGCCGTCTGCGTCGCGAGCGCATCCTTGTGGCTCAGGAAGCCATACTGCTGCGCGTAGAACGTCCCCGCGTTATTCGCATAGTAGAACTGCGTCTGGGAGAAGCCCTGCAGCGCGTACTGCAGCCGCCGCGAGAGGTTCAAGTACGAGAACGACAGCGTGCGATACTGCGAGACCGATTCGGCATAGAGGCTGAACTGCTGGTCGCCGAGGACGTCGGTGAACGTCACCTGCGTGCCGCCGAACACGTCGCCGCCGCTCGTCACGCCGACGTTCACCGGAGGCCGTCCCTCGAGGAACAGCTTTTCGAATCGTCCCTTCACGCGCTGGTTCGCCGGCACCAGCGTGTGGCTCAGAGGCGGCTGGAAGTCGATAATCGGACCCGGCTCGCCGAAGTCCGCGGTGGCCACGGTGTGCAGCGCCTCCTTCTGCGCCGGCATCGTATGGATGCCGTACTCACCCTTGTAATAGGTCACGAACCCGACTCTCTGCTGCTTGTCATCGCCCTTCAGCAGCACCGTCGAAACGTTGCCTCCGAGCGCGTCGGTGTACTGCTTCAGCTCGTTGGTCTTCAGGTTGAGCGTCCACACGTTATAGATGTTGCCGTTGCGCGCGACCTCAGGACTGATCGACTGATTCGGGTCGACCGCGGTCGACGGGAACACGATCGTGTCGGCGTCGACGAACTGCACCGCGCCGTCGTCATGCGTCCCGAAGGTGAGCTGCGTCTTTTTGCCGGTCGCCAGGTCGAGGCGGAACAGCTTGTCGTTGCCGCTGACGCGCGCGAGGTAGACGATCGATTTGCCGTCGGGCGCCCAGGTCGGACCGTAGTCGCCGAAGGCATCGTTGGTGACGTTCTTGATCGTGCCGGTCTCGAGATCGAGCGTGAAGATATCGCCGATCGCGTCGCGCAGTCCGGCGAACACCACCGTCTTCCCGTCGGGGCTGATATCGGGTGATTCCGGCATATCGACGGTCTTGATATCGAAGCGCTTCTCGATTTTCCTGCTGAGCACGTTCTGCAGCACCAGCTGCTTTTCCTTCTCGTGCCGCGCGAAGTAGGCGAGGCGATCGCCGATCGGCGACCACGACATCCAGGGCACGGCGTTGCCGCGGAACCCGCCGGGCGAGGCGATGTACTCGAAGCCGAACCCGGTATTGAAGCCGCCGGTCAGGTTGCGGATCACCTTGCCGTCCTTGGTCGACATCAGGATGATGTCGAGCTCCTGGTCCTTGCGGTTGCCGGCCGCGACAGCGATCAGGTCGCCCGAGGGGGACGGCTCGATCGAGATCACCGAGACGTACTGCGTCTTGCCGCGCTTCGGCGCGAGATTCTTGCCGTAGTCCTGTGGCCGCTCCTTGTCGCGGAACGGCTTGAAGCGGTCCTTCAGGTACTTGTCGAACTGCTCGTCGAACTCGTCGGGCTTGAGCTTGAACGCTTCCTCGTAGGCGCTGTCGCCGCCGCCGATCACGCTCTTCCGCAGCGCGAACAGAAACTGGCGCAGTCCCTCCTTGCCCCATTTCGACTCGATGAACTCGAAACACGCATGTCCCATGTAATACGGCGCGCGGCCATCGACGAGCGCCCTGCTCTCGAACTCGCTCATCGAGGGAATGATGTCGGCGATGGCGGCGTCGCGTACCGACATCAGGTCGAACGGATTCCAGTAGCCGGTCTCGAACTCCGACAGCCCTTCATCCACCCATAGCGGCAGGCCCCGCCGCAGCAGCGTGCGCGGGATGATGTCGAACTCGAAGATGTGCGTCATCTCATGTGTGAGCAGGTGATAGAACGCGTCGGACGGCTCGTCGATCGGGAACACCATGCGGTCGCGATACGGCTCAGAGAAGCCGAGCACGCCTTCCGGCATCTCGCCGGGATCGATGTTCTGCTGCTGGAACTCGCTGGCGGTCTTATAGAGGATGAGGGGAATCTTGAACGCCAGGTCGTGCTTCAGATCCGCGCTGATCTGCTGGTACGCGCTCTCCGCGTAGCTGGCGACGCGTTCCAGGTGCTTCTCGATCTCCGGGTAGTAGTAGATCTCGAAGTGGTCGGTCGAGTACGTGTGCCAGTTGAAGTGGTCGTACTTGATCCGGTTCTTGTTGTAGTACGGCACGAAGGGCGTCTGCGCGCTGGCGGCGATGGTGCCCGCGACAAAGACGAACATGAAAAGGGCAATGCCAAACGGCGCTCGAAACCCGCGCCTGCTGCGCGTACTCATGGGTCCACCTCGGATGTGCCGATGTTACTGTGACTAAGACGTTTGCCGCAATGCCGGGGTCCCCGGCCTGAATCCCCGTCAACGCCGCGCAGCAAGCCACATGCCTCCCGTCGAGGTGTATCTGCCGAGGATCCGGCAGCATGCACAGCGGGGAGTGTCCCCGCCGGGGGCCGTCCGCTGTCCTCCCCGCGATACAATGGCAGGAATAAACCGGCATATCGCCGGTGTTCCCCTAAATGGCATTCCGCCGCTCTCCAGGTCGTGGTGACGACGCCGAGTTCACACGCACGGCGCTGTCCCACATCGACAGCCTGTACGGTACGGCGCTCCGCCTGACGCGGCGCGCTGCGGATGCCGAGGATCTGGTCCAGGACACGTACCTGAAGGCGTTTCGCTCGGCGCACCAGTTCGAGCGGGGCACCAACCTGAAGGCGTGGCTGTTCACGATCCTCCACAACACGTTTCGCAACATGCGCCGGCACGACGGCCGGAGTCCGGTAGACGTCGACAGCGAGGCGGTAGAGCGCGCGGCCAACGAGGGGCCCGCCGACCAGTCGCCGGAGCAGATTCTGACGAGGCGGACGCTGGATGCCGATCTCCAGGCCGCGCTCGATGCGCTGCCCGACGCGTTCCGCCAGGCCGTGTGGCTGCGGGACGTGGAAGAACTGTCGTACGCGGAAATGGCGCAGGTACTCGACGTGCCCATCGGCACGGTGATGTCGCGCATCTCGCGCGGGCGCCGCGCGCTGTCCGAGGGATTGCAGGCGCGGCGGGCGAAGGCGCAGCACCCGGTCGCCGGAGTGGGGAAGATAGGACTGACACGGCATGGCTGACGAAGTAACGGCATGGCTGACGAAATAAAAGATTGCGCCGATCTCGACGCGCACTTGACGCCGTTCGTCGATGGCGAGGCTGCGCCGGCCGTGCGCCATTCGGTTGAGGCGCACCTCGGCAAGTGTCCGCCGTGCAGGAAGCACGCGGACGCCGAATCGTCCGCGCGCGAGGTCGTCCACACCCATCGCGATGAGCTGCGCGTCGAGGCGCCTCCGGCGCTGCGAGCCCGCTGTGCCCGCCTTCGCCCAGGCTCTGGCGGGCAGGCTTTTCCGTCTTCCCGTGTTCCGTCTTCCCGTCTTCCATTTTCTCGTCTTCCGTCTTCTCGTCTTCCGTCTTCTCGTCTTCCGTCTTCCTTCTTGCGTAGGTGGGTGCCGTTGTCGTTGGCGGCTACGCTCGTGCTCGCGGTGGCGGGTGTGTTCCTGTTCGGCCTCAACAATCCTGTGCAGGCGCTCGCGGCCAGCCTGACGCTCGACCATGCGAAGTGCTTCAAGATCGGCGACACGGATCCGCATACCGATCCCGCGGTCGCGGCGAAGAACTGGCAGCAGGAGCAGGGATGGCAGATCGTCGTCCCGCAGGCGCTGCCGTCCGAGCAGCTCCAGCTTGTTGACGTCCGCCACTGCTATTCGACCGACGGCCGCGCGGCGCACCTGATGTACAGATGGCATGGCGCGCCGCTGTCGCTCTACGTCTTACCGCAAGATACAGGGCATGCCGGCACCGTCGCGAACATGGGGCGCGAAGCGGTGATCTGGTGCGCCAACCGCCGCACGTATGCGGTCGTAGCCGAGGGACAACCGCAGGATCTCGGCCGCATCGTTGACTATATGAAGGCAAACGCTCGATGAAGATTGTCGACTGGCAAGTGCAGAATGAAAGATTAACGGATTGTCGATTGAGGGATTGGCGATAGAGGGATTGGCGATTGATGAACGGGGCACTTGCGGCGAAGCGCAATCGACAATCCGTCGATCCGCAGTCGGCAATCGGCAATCCGTGAATCACCAATCTGCAATCTGCAGTCGCCAATGTCGAGTTTCACCATGAAGTCTCGCTGGGTTATCGCGGCCGCCGCGGCGCTGTCGCTGGCATTGCTGACGTTGCCGATGCTGCGCAAGAACGTCGGGGGCGAGTCCGTCACTCCGGGCCGGAATGCGGGCGGATCTTCCGCATCTTCCAAGGGGACGTCATGCGATGCGGAAGGACGCGCGACCTACGACTTCGTACTGAAGAACCAGCTCAACGCGCCCGTGAAGATGGCCGACTACAAGGGGAAAGTCGTCATCGTGAATTTCTGGGCGACGTGGTGCGGTCCCTGCAAGGTGGAAATTCCGGACTTCGTGAAGCTCTACGATCAGTACAAGGACAAGGGACTGGTCATCGTCGGCATCTCGGTCGACGACAGCCCCGACCAGCTGCAGGCGTTTATGAAGGAATTCAAGATGAACTACCCGGTGCTGCAGATGACGCCGGACGTCGAGTCGGCATGGGGCCCGTTCTATGGGTACCCGACCTCGTTCATCGTCGCGCGTGACGGATCGATCTGCACGAAACACCTGGGGCCTGCAACCAAAGAGCAGTTCGAGCAGGAGATCAAGGGCCTGCTGTAGTACAATTCCTTCAGATGCTGAAGGGGTTCACACACGCACGTCTTGCCTGCGGCTGCCGCCTGTCGTTCCGCGATGGCGTCGAAGGCAGCCCTGTGACCGTCGTCGTCGACGTCAAGGCGCCGTCGTGCCCGCTCACGATCCACGTTTCCGGCCTCCCGCTCTACGATTATCGCGAAGCACTGCGCCCGCCCACACGGCTGGGGCCGCCCATCGAAGAAGAGTTCGAAGAAGAATCGTAACGAGTCGCTGATCGGCGACGAAGGAGACAGCCCTTCGGATCCCGCCACGCTGGTGGACAATCCGGGCGTCTCCCATCAGCCGATTCGAAAAGTCGCGACGAGCGGCAGGTGGTCGGATGCCATCAGCGCCTTGCGCGTGCGCGGCATTTCCACGCCGAGCACTTCGACCTTGCCGTCGTAATAGATGTGATCGAGGTGGACGACAGGAAAGAGTCCGGGGTAGGTGCGCCGGCGCTTCAGGTGCTGCGAGATGTCGACGCTCTCGAACAGCGACGACAGCGTCTTGGTCGCGAGTCCTTTCATCCATTCATTGAAATCGCCGAGGATGATCTTCGGGCCCATGACGCGCCGGTCGTGGACGAACGATGCGAGGCGGCCGGCCTGGTAGCGCCGCTCGAGGACCGCGGTGCCGAGGTGCACGTTGTAGATGTGCAGCGTCTGCCCCTCGATATTGAGGTCTGCCCGCTGGCAGTTGCGCGACTCGCACGTCCGCCACGAGAGATCGTACTGGCCGTGGTGGACGATCGGGTAACGGCTGAGGATCACGTTCCCGAACTGGTGCTGGCGCAGCGCGCGTACGCTGTTCATCACCCACCCCATGCCGAGGCCGGCGCCGATCTCTTCCGCCTGCCCGACGCCGATCGGCCCCGCGCCAATCACTTCCTGAAGCGCGATCACGTCGGCATCGATATCGCGCAGCACCTCGACGATCCGGCCGGGGACGACGCGCCGATCCATTCCGCGGCAGCGATGGATGTTATAGGTCGCGATGCGGACGTCTGTCATTGTTGCCGTTCCAGGATCCAGACGAAGGGGCCGACGATTTTCTCCCAGAGCGGACGGCGCTGCCATCGATCCAGCTTCATCTCGATACTGTCGGCGAGGTCTTGTTCGTAATCCTGCAACAGGCGGACCGCGACAACCGGATCGCGCATCGCGACGTTCACCTCGTCGTTGTGTTCGAACGACCGATTGTCGATGTTGGTCGTGCCGATCACCGACCACAGCTCGTCGACGATCAGCATCTTGGCATGCGTCATCGCGGGCTGGTACTCGTAGATGCGGATGCCCGCCTTCAGCAGGCGCCCCCACATGCGGCGGCTCGCCAGCCGCACCCAACGCTGGTCGGTATGGCTCCCTGGGACGATCACGGTGAGCTTCACGCCCCGCCCGGCCATTCCCATGAGCGCGCGCCGGAATGCGCGATCGGGAAGGAAGTACGGCGTGCTGATGCGCACCGTGTGATCGGCGCCTTCAATCAACAACTGGAAGGAGATGCGGGACGCCGTGGCGCGGTCTGAAGGGGAGCTCTTGACGACGAACGCGGTCGTATCGCCGCAGGGTTTGAGATCGGGAAAGTAGTCGCGCCCCGTCAGGATCTCGCCGCAGACCTCCAGCCAGTTCTCCGCCGCGACACCCTGCAGGGCGGCGACGAGTGGTCCCTCAATCTCCGCCATCGTGTCACGCCACGGCCGCTTTCGGCCGCCAGTGGGCTCCGCCCACCAGTCCGCAATCCCCGCCCCTCCGAGGAATGCGGTCACGCCGTCTACGATCAGCAGCTCGCGGTGCGTGCGGTTGTTGATGCGATGCAGCGAATACCACCGCAGCGCCTGGTAGGACACGATGCGGACGCCGGCGGCCCGCAGGCGCGCCACGGGCTTGCCCCACATCGAGAAGCTGCCAATCGCATCGACGACGACCGTCACGTTGACGCCATTGCGCGCGCGCTCGCTGAGCGCATCGATGAACTCAAGTCCGATCTTTCCGTACTCGAAGATGTAGCACTCCATGTTGATGGAGCGCTTTGCGCCTCTGATCGCGTCGAGCATCGCCGGGTAAAAGGCCGGACCATCGGTAAACAGCGTGACGCGGTTGCCGTGGTGCAGTGCCGCCTGGCAGGTCGACTGGATCGTATAGAGGAAGTCCTCGTCGTGGACGGACGTGCGCTGCGACAGGTGGTAGTTGATGGCCGGCGTGAACAGGAAGACGAGAACGAGCCAGACGAGGAATGCCCCGCCCGCGACCGTGAGCCATGTCATCAGCGCACGCCGGGCGCCGTGCCGGCGGGCGGCTGTGCGGCCACCTGCAGCGTCACGCTGGTCTGCGCATCGTCGGTCTCGAGCCGGAAGGGAACGCCGATCGCCTGGAGCGCGCGAAGCCGATCGCGCCGCCCGAGATCGCTCTCGTCAACCGACATCGACGCGACGGCGACGTATTCCCCCGACGGCAGGCCGGGCAGTGTGAACCGTCCCTCGGCGTCGGTATAGGCGACTCGCATGCGGCGGTTCGTTCGCATCCAGAACAGCGGCACGTTGGGGAAGACCAGGACGCCCACGTTCGCGACCGGGACGTTCCGCGCGTTCTTCACCACGCCGGTGACGATGCTGGAGGCGTCCGTGATCGTGATCCGCACATCTTTGAACTGTTCTTTCGCGCTGATGTCGATCTGACGGTCGGTGATGTCGCTGCCGCGGTAGAGGATGCTCTTCACGACCCACGGCGGTTGCAATCCGTCGACCACAATCTGGTGCCCGCCGTTCATCAGTCCGCGCAACACGAACGTGCCGTCGGACTGGACGGTGCCGGTGAGCGCATCACCAAAGCTCGTTCCATCGGTAAACGGCGCGCGTACGCGCAGCGTCGGCAGAAGCGGCGCTTTTGAACCCCTGCGGCCGTCGATCGCCAGCCTGCCTTCGAGCTGCGCACCAGGACGCAGCGTCATGCTGATGCCCTCGATATCGGCGCCGAGGATCTCAATCGAGAAGACCGCGAACAGCGGGTTGCCCGACGGATCCGTCTGGCCGCGCGCGCGGATCTGGTAGCGCCCGGGCACGACGTGACCGAATGAGAAGCGGCCGTCGGGGAGCAGCATCGGATTGTCAGGCGCGACCATCGGTACGCCTTCACCGCCACGCGGGCTCATGATGATGACGCCGTTCAGGAGCTGCCTGCCGTCTTCCGCGGCGATCTGTCCCGACACGCGCGCGGGCGGCACGAGCTTCAACGCAAACTCGACGCGCAGCGGCTGCTCGCTGCCCGTGAGCATGATCGTCTTGGCCTGGTCGGCGAACGGCACGCCGGGATAGTAGGTTGGGGAATAACGCAGAACGCCCTTGGCTGTCATGACGCTGCGGAACGCAGGGTCGGATGCGCTCACGTAGTACTGCCCCGGCGGCAGACCGAACAGCCTGAACTCGCCGCGGTCATCCGTCTGCGCCGACGCGACGGAGACGAGGGTGTCTGCGCCTGCCTGGAAACGTGAGACGAGCGCTTCGACGACGGCGCCGGCGAAGGCGGTGCCGTCCTCGTCCAGGATGCGGCCGGTAATCGAACGGCCGGGAATGAGCGGCAGATCGATGCCGGCAACCTGCTGGCCGCTTGCGATCGTCAGCGGCACGCCGGAGAGTTGGCGACCCTGCCCGTATGTCTGCGGTGCGTATCCCGTGCGCGTGACAGAGATCGTGTAGGCGCCGGCAGGAAGGTCGCTGATGACGTACTTGCCGTCCGCGCCGGTGATGGCAACGTGCGGTTCCGTCGCGTTCTCAGCGAGTGCGATGACGCGCGCGCGTGACAGCGGACGATCGTCTGCGGCGCTCTTGACGGTTCCGCCGATCCGGGCGGTACCCTCCTGGGCCGGCTTTGCCTGCCACGCCACGATTGGGGCCGAGCCGAGAACGGCCGCGACCGCGGTCCGCGCGACGGCGCGCGCGAGCCGACTGCAGGTCATGGGGATATCATAACGTCGATGGTCGGAGATTGGCTTGCCCGCCGTAGCCTTGGCGGAGGCGGGAGGTTGGAGACAGAACGCAGGCGGCTGGTGCTCGTGGCAATCGTGCTGTCGCTCGCCGGTTGCCGGTCGGAACTGCCGCCAATTCGCCAGCATGGGACCTGGCTGGTGATCGAGAATCAGACGAAGGTTCCCTGGCAGAACGTGTCTGTCACCGTGAACTCGTACTATCGCGGCGTATCACCGCGGGTCGCCGCGGGCGCGCGCCTGGAAGCGCCGCTGGCGGGATTCGTCACCGGTCTCGGCCAGCGATTCGATACGGCTCGCGAGCACGTGCGCCGCGTCGAGGTGCGCGGGACGGACGCCTCGGGTAAGCCCGTCGTACTCGACTGGGACGAGCAGACCGGTCCGCCGCTGATGCAGGAGGCAAAGTAGCCATGGCCAAACTGAAATCGGAATTCGAAATCGACTGCCCGTGCTGCTCCGCGAAGCTCGTGGTGGATGCGAACCTGCAGCGCGTGATTCGCCACAGCGAGCCGCCGTCGGGCGATCGTCCTGAGCTCGACGACGCGCAGCGTATCGTCGCCGAACAGGCCGCGCGCCGCGAGGCGCTGTTCCAGAAGTCGGTCGCGGAAGAGAAGAACCGCGGTGACGCGCTCTCGCGCCGTTTCGAGGAGGCCCTCCGCCAGGCACGCGAGGAGCCGATCACGAAACCGACGCGGGACTTCGACCTTGACTGAATCTGGAAATTTGTAAATTTGGAAATCGGGAAATCTGTCTTCGCACGCGCTACCGCGCGCGCTTTAGAGCGCCGCCGGTAGGCGGCGCAGGCAAGATTACCAAATTATCCAATTTCCAAATTTCCAAATGTCACCACGGTCCTCGAGGCAGCGCGGACCATGTGTGGCGATTCGGGTAATACACGGGTTTGCGATCCGGATGCTGCGCTTTGAACCGGAGGTATCGACGGCGTAATGCCGCGATCCTCCTGTCGGAGGACCGTATCGCCCTATGCGGCGCGTCCAGCAGCACGCGCTCGGCCTTCCACACGTTCTTCTCCGACAGCCGCCAATCGTAATCGCCGAGCAGCTCCGCGATGTTCACCACGGTATAGCCGGTGATCCGCCCGTGGTAGTCGATGTACGGCTCGACGTAACTCAGGGCGAGGTCGCGCGCGGTGCGGAACAGCGGCTTGCGGCCGTGCAGCCCCGGATCGCGCGAGCGCGCAACCGATCCCCATCGTCCGCCCCGTTGGTACACGAAGATCACGTGATCGAGCTCGTCGATCGACTCGAAGCTGAGGATGAGTGGCGGATAGCCATGCTGCTCGAGGATGACGGCGGCGGCGAGCGCCGCTTCCATGCAATGCACCGTTCCCGTGCGGACGACACCGCGAAAACTCCTGAGTGTTGCGCCGCCCGGTGGCGGCTCGATGTTGTAAGGAAGACGATTCAGATAGCGCTGAACCGCGGCCGGCGTGCGGCAGGTCTCGAGGACCCGTTGTTCCTTCGCGGCGAGCGACAGGACCGGCGGCTTACCGCGCGGCGGCATCACGGAGATCGGCGAGAAGGGCGTCGACCGTCCATTCGTTGCCGGAATAGATCTTGATCAGCCGGCCGCGCGGATCGACGACCGCTGTCCGGAGATTGTGGGTAATTGTTTCCGCGCCGTCTTTTTCCAGGATCGTGGATACGCCGAAGCGGGAGGTGAAATGCTCGATCGCCGCCGGCTGTCCGGTGAGATAACTCCACGTGCGCAGGTCGGCGCCGCGAGCCTTCGCGTGCGCGGCGATCACCGCGGGCGTGTCGTGCGCGGGATCGAAGCTGACGGAAACCAGGTGTGCGCGATCGCGCAGCGTTGCGTCCGCGGCAATCCCGCGCTGCAGGTCCAGGAAACGGCGATCCATCAGCGGGCAGAAGTCCGGGACTGGACATCGTGTGTACACGAACGTGACGGCCACGGCCCGTCCGCGCCAGTCGGATAATTTCCTCGTGTGTCCCTCCTGGTCCTGTAGCGTGTCGTCCGGGACCTCGTCGCCCGGACCCATCACATCCATCACCTTGACGGGGCTCGCGTCCGCCGGCAAGGGTGCGTGGCCGGTCCTGGTGACACGATCCAGATATGTCTCGCCGCCGTCAAGAATGAGCCGGGCGGTCACGAGATCCCCGGGGACCAACCCATCAAGCAGCGACGGCTGTTTGACGAAATATGCCATCGACATCGCCGGCATGAAGCCGGGAATGTCTTCGTGTTTGAGAGACACTTCCCGCCGGCCGTCCGGTCGAGCTTGCCCGACAGATAACACCTGCCCTTTGAGTGGAAACTCGCGATGTTGCCCCGAGGTCCGATTACAGGCGCAGCAGACCGCGAGGACGACAACGACCGCCCAGCCGAGCCAGCGCGGGATGAATGTGCCCATGCCTCATCACTGTACCGCCCGCGGCACATATCCTGCTAGATCAGCGGGGGATGGCGCCAGGGTGCGCGCGCGGCGGCCCGGCGCGCGAACCGAAGCCGCGCGTCAGCAGGAGTAAGTGACAGCATGGGTAGGAGACTCTACGTCGGGAACCTTCCCTATTCGGCTACGGAGGATCAGCTCACGGAGCTATTCGGCCGCGCCGGGAAGGTGGACAACGTCCGGGTGATGCGGGACATGGCGACCGGCCGGGCTCGCGGATTCGCGTTCGTCGAAATGGCGACCGACGATGACGCGCAGAAGGCGATCACCGAGTTTCACGAGCACCAGATGGACGGGCGCGCGCTGGTAGTGAACGAAGCCCGGCCGAAGCCCGAAGGGGGATTCGGCGGCGGCGGTGGTGGACGTGGCCGCGGCGGCGGTGGTGGCGGCGGCTACGATCGCGGTGGTGGAGGTTACGGTGGCGGCGGTGGTGGCGGTGGGGGCGGTTACGGTGGCGGCGGCGGCAAGCGCGAGCCGCGCTGGTAACGGCCGGTAGACAGTAGACGGTAGACGGTTAGACCGTAGACGGTAGACGGTAGACGGTCTGCAGTTCGCAGTCTGCACGTCGCAGTCTGCGGTTCGCAGCGATCAATTGGGCCGGCGGTACTCCCACCGGTCCTTTTTTATGTCCTCCATGCGATAGACGATCTCGCGGGTCGCGTCCCTCGGCGTCGCGGCATACCCGAGCGCAAGTCCCCGAGCGCGCCGGTGCCGACACTCGCGAGGACGCGCTGATCGGTGCAGGTGCCGACGCAGACCTGATCGGGAACTGAAGAAGAGACCATCCTACCGAGGAGCAATCCGGCACACGCGCCGAACGCCGCACCCGCCGGGGAACGCCGCCGCCGCTCACGATGATCTCGCGGATCTTCTCGCGAGGAATGATCTCGTGTGCCTCGTGTCCGGGCAGTCCGCGCACCATCAGCATGGAGTCGTTCGCGCCAAACGACGATACGGTCCACCTGCTGTCGACATATGTCACCGTGACCGTCGCCCTGGCGTCCAGTTGCGTGACGCGAGACCAGCTGCGGCGCGGATCGGCTGTCCCCGGTTCTGGAACGGCTGCCGACGCCGCGCGGCTGACGGCGTTATGAAGAGGACCGTCCTGCGCGAATGCGCTGGACCCAACGATTGGAACGATAATGAGCGCGAAAAACGCGACCCTCACGGGCACCCCGTGAGGTAAGGCAAAAATCCCGGCCGAACCGGCTCGGTCCCGACCTCCCGCCGCGACCTGCAACCTCCGAGCTATTCGTCCACGATCCAGCCGTCACGGAGGTGAATGATCCGGCTGCCATAGCCGGCGTTCACTTCCGAGTGCGTGACCTGGATGATGGTCGTGCCCCCCTCGTTCAGCTTCTTGAAGAGTTCCATGATCTCCTTGCCCTGGCTCGT